>Ga0208793_1000399_pt1 | contig 29820 bp, 20 predicted proteins | sample 17_taG_FD_184092 | JGI IMG/M metagenome (GOLD analysis project Ga0208793, IMG submission 184092) | Marine viral communities from the Subarctic Pacific Ocean - 17_ETSP_OMZ_AT15314 metaG (SPAdes) (version 2) | ecosystem: Environmental > Aquatic > Marine > Oceanic | place: Pacific Ocean | collected... | reverse complement strand
ATGCCAACCCAATCCCTCATGGTTATAAAACCAGTCATTCCAGTCATCTTAGAGTTTGCGCTACCAACTAAAGCATCACCAATAGCGATCATAACATCTGTAACACCTGACTCTTTTGCAACTCTTTCAGACAAGGTAGGATCTAATTCATTTAGATCTTCTAAGTCAATCTCTAGAGCTGCCATAACTTCTGCATATGTATTAAGCCTCTGAAAATTATTATTCAGCGCTGAACCCATTTGAAGTGAACTACCAGATATAATTGAGCTAAGTGTATGCAATGGTTTATATAGCATATTAGAAGTCACTGTAATATTCTTAAAGATAGGGACCTTTCTAAGGTTACGTTGTATTTTATTCGCTACATGCTCAGTGCCGTAGTTTAGCCCCATAAAACCAGCAGATGCATCATGTCTACCCATGGTAGCTTTAGTCTGATCTACTATATAATCACGAACAGGTTTATCAACAGCCAATGAAGATTCCAATAGAGATAACTTTAAGTGATTTTGATTCATTTGCTTTGTTATATTCTCAGCATATTCAAGGAATACATTAAAATCTAATCTTCTACCAGCATGTATTTCTATCCCAGTTTCTTTGTGATATATTGGGAACGGAGATAGTAATCCAGATCTCTGCTTAGCATATTTAATTACATCTTGTAATCCCATGGGGACGGCTTCATGCTTTTCTTTTAGAGCTAAAGCAATATCCCGTTTTTCAACAGCAACATCAAGCATATCTTGCTTATCTTCCATATTTGAATGCGCTAATATTGCAGCAGGTGAAGAGGCTCCTTCTTGTTCAACTAACCTATTGTATTTAGCCTGAGCAGTTCGTAAATTAGAATCAGCAAATACTATATTCTTAGAAAATGCTCTTAAGCTATCATGCAATGCAAACATCCAAGTACTATAGTCGTTCCTTTCACCCATAATTTTAAATGCAGATACAACAACACCTTCTTTAACCCAGGTATTATTGTTTACATCTAATCCCATTATCTCATTAATTACGGCATCTAATTCTTTCTTGGTAAACTTTTCTCCAAGCCTAGTTTTAGTAACAATCCTATTCAATTCTTTATTAGCTTTAGATGCAGAATTATTTTCCTCAAGGAATACTTGCTTTAATATCTTTCTCATAGAATCTACAAAGTCATAAAATTCTTGAGGCAATGTTTCTTCTTCGGTCAAGCCATCAACATCAGGGTATCTAGAGTCTTCACTACTCAATACAAAACCACCATAAGCTTGAGTGTCTATATCCTGTCTTTGGCCCTTTTTATTTATTTTGTAGCCAGACAGTTGTTCATTAGCAGTAGCACTGTACCAACCCTCTTGCATGCTACCAGCTACCTGCGCACCAGCTTCATTAATAGTGGGAGCTAACCTTCTTGAGGTTCTTGGAGTTCCATCAGCATTTTTAGCTCCAAGGAACCATTCAAACCACACTTCCTGCCTATCAGTACGATTAGGTGGTTGAGCTATGCCTGTAAAGGTAGTTCCACCTTCTTGAGTATATGTTTGCATTGGAACTTCATAAGCTCTCCATACAATCCTTCCGTCAATTTCTTTCCTAATTGGTATATATGCAAATTCTTCTTTAGTTTGAGGGTTAATGTATGTCTGTATATGACCACCCTTAAAGATATGATTAGTATGAGCCATATCTAATAGCTTAAATATTTCTTTCTCATCCTCAGCAAATTCCTTTGTCTTGGCAGGCTTACCATTAATAGAAGTGAATAATGCAGTAGGTACAATACGCCTAGTCTGTCCATCTAATATACGATGAGCTAGTGAAACTAGGTTGGCCATTGTGCCAGTCCTTCTTTCCTCTTTGGATTTTGTTATAACTCTTTCGCCATCAGCATTAACATCATCAACATTATATGCATAATTATTGTATGACACATATTGATTTAGTTTAGAGAAACTAATTTTCATTCTATCTTTAAAGTAGTTTGCATCTGAGGAAGATTTAGACAGGAAGTCTTTAGTATCTTGAACAAACTTAACCGCCCATCCACTTTGGTCAAGTTCAGCCATTGCCATTACAGGGTCCATAACCTGATCTTGCCACCAGCTTAAATCACCTGGCTTATATCTCTTGAATAATTTAGCAAGCATACTTGTTTTCGCTTTGCCTGCAGACTTAGCCTGCCTTTTAAATATATCTACTAAATCATTACCTATTGATATCAAATCTTCTGCAGATAGCTGATTAAGATGGCCAAATGCACCATACCTCTTCTTCAATAGATCTTTAATAGCATTTAATTGGATATTAATATCCAAATCTACAATTGCACCTTCTGATAGGAAGTCATCAATTTGATCAACTAGCAACTCTCTTACAGTAGATAATGCTTTGAATTTTAAAGGGTATTGTTTGAGGTCATTATCTGATTTAATAATCTCATACTGAATGCTTTTAAGCTCTCTCTTTAACCTAGTCTTTTCTTTGAAGTCTTTAGCCTTTTTGAGATCCATCTTTAAATCTCTTTGCTTTCTCTTCTTGTTTTTATTGTCATCCTCGATAAGACTTCGATTGTTTATAATATTACCAAAGATCTGATTAAAACTAGCTTTTATTCTAGGTCTATTTACACTACACGCCACTACAAGGCCCCTCTCTATCAGTTAACATTCCAAGGACATCATCTCTATCACTAACCAGCCTTTCATTTACCGCTTTTGAATCATATTTATTGAAAGTCTGCCCCTTAGCATTTGTCTCTTTATAATATTGTATATCTTCCTGTTTTTGCTTGTACACTTTGTATACACCTTCATGAAGAACAGGTAATGGAGGTAACTGCTTAATGTTTATAGCTGAAGCATCTCCTTCTGCATCTAATATAGCTACTCTATTTAATATAGAAACTGTAACTGCAGCAGAGAATCCTTCTCCATACTTTTCTACATTCTTCCCAAGCTGAAACTCCATAGCAGATGTTAATGCTAACAAATCTGCATCATAATTTACAGAATTTTGCGTATATACTCCACCTAGATTCTTTATAATACCCCAGTACTTATTCATTAAGTCAATAGCAAAAGCCTCAGCTTTAGTTACTGCCTCGGAACTAAGGCCATATCCTTGATTCATAGCCCATGTAGCAGCGTCTCTAGCTGCAATAAGGTGTGCGTTGTTATCTAACTCTTCACTCCACTCCATTGGAGACTGCTGTCCATCTTCTCCAAACTTCTTCCTCAATTGAGTTATCGGGTTTAAAAGCAACTCTTCTTCATAGGTGAGTATTTTATTCATGCTAATGTCACTAATCTTTAGAGATATCTCTTTAGTTTTCCCATTGATAATTTCTTTATCAGCCATTAATGACTCTGCTTGACCCTCTGCACTTAAATCAAAAAATGCATGTAGATTTGTAAGCTTATAGTATATCTGATCAATACTCATCTTATTACCAACACCATCTCTACCCTTCTTTAATGCAGAAAAGCTAAAGTTGTCTAATAGGCCCGGTAAATACTTACCTCCTACTCTACGACCTTTTAACAAGCTAACATGACCATTGGTTAACTCACCTCCCTCGATATTGAATATTCTTTCATATATCCATGATGGCTTTTCATAACCCCACTTAGTCGTAAGGATTGTATTCTTAGGGTGATCTACTGCAGCATTAACAATAAGCAGCATCTCATGCTCAGCAGTAGTCTTTAAATATCTCTTGCCATTAACAACTACAATGCTAGCCCATGTCCAGCCCATCTCATGCAATATATCAGTAGTAAGAGGCACCATCACTTTTTTACCCTTACTATTAAAGCGTTCAACTTTATCTTCTAATGGCGCATAGTCCATAACAGACATATCATCTGGTTTTTTAGGTGTAAGAGTAACAACATTACCATTCTTTTCAGTGAACTCAATGCTATTAAAGTGCTTAGATAAGGTGAATAGCAAGTTTTTAGCATTAGTCATAATCCCTTGAGTATAATGCCCCTTAACTGTATCTGACATATCTTGCAATGTGCCTGAGAAACTAGCTAAAGAGCTAGACTCTGATACCTCAAATATATCAAGCTCTGAAGATTTCTTTCTTTGCTCTTTAAAGAACACGCTGTTCTGGAACTTCTCGAATGCTTTTGCTTGCTTGTCTGTTAACAATACAACTCCAGCCTCATCAATATCAAAGTCACCAACTAGTCTTGTATATACATCTAATGGGTGGTGATATATAGCATTCCCCTCGTCTTCAACGAACTCTAAAATCCTTCGTGACTCTACTGCATTAATACTAACAATCGGAGCTCTGTAATCATAAACACTTATTGGATTAGCCTTTAATTCAGTGTTGACCAGCTTAATTTGCTGGCTCTTGTTTGCTGAATCAAACCCTTGAGGTAACATCTTTTTCGCTTTCATAATCTTAACTATCTTATTATATATAGCATGATTATCTGCAGATAAGATAACCCCTTGAGGAACACCATTTTCATCAAGTCCTATTCTTCCTGGGTCTGGTTTAAGGATATAGTGGCTACCTACCTGACCTTTAGCACTCTTAAGCATACGGGGATCAGTGGTCCGTGCCTGGGTAGCGCCCTTATTAAATATCAAATTAGTCAATAAAGATTCAAACAATGCTCTAAACTCAGGAGAGTTAATACCAATACCATCTAACACTGTAAGTTTATCTGCAATGTGATTCTTTTGTACATTCTTCTCAGCAAAAATATACCCAATAAGTTTACGCATCTTATTAGGATCCTCTACCGCATCCAATAAAGAGTTGATATACTCACTAGACTGATCTAATAGCATATCTGTAAAGAATCTACCAAACTCATCTATAACATCCTGATGAGCATCACTGGTATAGCTAAGCACATTTAAATATTGTGTAGCATTAAATACATTCCCAGCTGATCTTGCATGAGGAGCTATCACAAGTCTCCTTGAGGTATTAGGTAATGAGAATGAATGAGATGTTCTGCCAGTTAAATCATACTCTCCAGTATTAGTCTTAACAGCATCCTTATCACTTATCATATCTACAGGGGTATATCTTCCATCCTGAACTTTGAATATTCTAACCTGATCACCCTCTTTAATAATGTCAGCTACTATATTATCAACAACATCAGGGTCTTTGCCTTTCTTAACAATCTTAAGTCCAGCAATACCTACTTGCTCTGAATGCTTCATCTCTATATAGTTCTCACCATCCTCAGAGAGCTCTACAAGTACAGTCTTAATTTCTCTTAAATTATGCTCATTCTCATATACTGCAAATACTCCATAGCCATCTGCAGTTGCATCTGCAAACTCAGTAGATATAAATGATATACCATCAGCCCAGTTCTTAGGGTTAACTAGTCCAGGTAATTTTGATATATTCTCAATCTTCTCGCCATTATAATATACATCCACATTCTCGTGATCATAAATCAAATGGTTAGAGTCTCTTGCATCAGGGTTAATTAAGCCCTTAGTTACTGATAGCCTAGACCTATTAAAGTTATGTCTAGTTCCCTTCTCTAGATAGCCATTGCCGCGCACTGCCTTCCACCATTCATGCTTAGCTATGATACCAGCCATGTGTTGCCAGCCAGGATAAGCTCTTCTACCATTAATCTTAGGTATATCTTTTAAGCTGCCTATAAATTCATTCTTAACATTGCTGTCTTGAGTTTGAGTCTCAATGTACTTTTGAAAGTTATTAAATGCTAGTATATCTGCAACCTGTAATGCCTTGATATAAACTATAGCTCTATTCATTAACTCTCTAGTATTCTCTGTAATTGCAACGCCCTCAGTCTTTGCAACGAATCCACCCTTACCATCTATCTTGATAAGTCCCTCAAGCTCCTTGTCTGTTATCTTCCTAAACATTGTATCGAGCTTAGTAAATATAGAAGTCTTGCTACCAGCTAGCTCATTCATAAACCATTTAGGTAGCTTCATCTTCTTGAATGCAGCCAATAACTCTTTCTCTGTCAATAATTCTGTTACATGCTCCCCTAATACTTCAGTAATTATAAAGTTACCCTTATCACCAGCACTCATGCCAACTAGAACTTGTGGCATTAATTGAGTTTTAGACCTTTGACCCATAAGGCTTACAGCCCAGCTATTAAGCATGCTAGGGGATATCTCAGACAATACATCCTTTGCAAACCAAGTACTTCCTGCCTTAACAATTTCCTTTAAGTCACTTAATGTCATGTACTTAGTAACTTCACCTACTCTTATACCTCTGACTTGAGTCTTTAGACCATCTATAAAGTTGGTATTTAACCATTCAGGGTTATCTATTTTGGTAGAGAGATTGAATGGGAGTATAGTTTGAAACATCTTTATAACTTTATTAGCAGTCATAGCAGTAGCTAGCTTCTCTTTAACTATAGATAAGACTCCTTTTGACTCACGCATTAAACTAGCTAGCTTCCCTCTGCTAATATTAGTATATGTAAGTTGAACCCGCTCATTAGATTTAATCTTATTAATGCCCTGATTTACAACCCAGAATGCTTTTATTTTTCTAAAGTTGTTTAATGCATCTTTTAATTCTCTCTCAGTATATGCTTCATTAGTCTCTGGGTTTATATCAACACCAGCAGTAATGCCTTCAATGTCATTCTTATCTAATATTATTGCATTAAAATTATTCTCTGTCCAATCCCAGAAGTCAACAAAAGGCAAACTGCGAACCTTATTATATACTTTTGCAATATCCTTTTCGGGTAAAATCTCTCCAACTAAGTCAAAGAATAATCCATCATATACCTTGGGCCCACCATCACCAACCCTAATGCTAGGAGAATTATTATCATCTCCGCTATAATTACCCTGCTCATCTGACTCCTCTACAACCTCTATCTTCTTTTCAATTGCAAACAACTCATGAATAGCACTTAAGTTATAGGTTTCAGTCCCAGCTTGAGCTAAAGATAAATCAACCTCCTCTGTAATAAAGCTTTCACCCAAGCCTTTTCCTGGGAATGCTTTCATTGCAGCCTCATTAAGGAGCTCTATATCTGTTATATGAAATCCATCAGTGCTTCTTATACGATGCCTGAGCATTTGTAATGCACTAAGAGGATCATCTGAATAGTTCTTTAGATAATCTTGCAATTGAGACTTTAGCTCATCAACTACACCTTCCCTAGTTGTAGGACATACTCCATTAAACCCCATTATATACCTCTCCCGCAATTATTAATAATATCTGATATATCATCTGTCTCTTCTTCAACATTGTCATAGTTATCTTCGTTTAATTCTTGTGCTGATTCATCTGCAAAATTAGACGCATCCTCACTATCTATCATATCCAATCCCTTGGCTACAGCAGAGGCAGGAGTAACTCCTTCTCCAGTAGGCGTGATCGTAATAGTCTCTCCAGTATCAGTTTTAACTTCTTCTTCTGTAATCTTTTCTTTTTTAGGCTCCACCTCTACCTTAGGCTTAGGCTTAGTACCTAAACTTAATTGCTTTTGCTGTTTCCTTAATGCCCCAATAGCCATCTTTAATTGGGTTGCTCCTGGTCCATCCATCTTGGGCAAGGCTCTTTCTAGCTTATCTATCTCGGCCTGTATCTCAGATGCCTTAGTTTCAATAGGATCTTCCACTGGAGTAGACTCTTCTTCACCAAAGAATGCATCCATTTTTTGAGCTGTAGTTTTAGGCTTCTTCTTAGCAGGCTTATCTTTCTGGGAGGTTTTAATGTTAATCTCAGATACAGCCTGTTTTGCCATAGCCTTCATTAAGGCTGAAATCATATCCTCCCTTTTAGTTTTGGTAGTATACTTAAGCCCATAGGCATCCATTAGGACTTTAAGGCTCATCTTGGTTAAGCCTCTAAATCCAGGCTTACTTTTAGTCCCCTGTGTGCCCCCAAGGAAAGCTTTTAATCCGTTTATACCCCTCTGTTCAAATGCTACTTGTGCTGCATAAGCTAAATCTTTAACATCCCATCCTTTATTAGGGTCTAAGAAAATATCTTTAACTCTAGATCTTCTTGCATTTCCTTCATCTATTTTTTGTTGTTCAGCTGGACCAGGAGCTTTTGAACTCTGATATGTTGCTCCTGTATCTACATTCCCCTCTAGAAATTCATTTAATTGATTTGTAAACTCTGTTTCATCATTATAGACTTTTATGAAATCATCATTATCCTCTAAAGCCTTATCGAGAAACTCATCTGCTTTATCGCCTACTTCTTGCCCGCTTTCACCTGGGGCAATGCTTGATTTTACTTCCCTTTTGTAATTTATTCTTAATTCCGATATAATAGTATTCTTGATAGACTCATCTTGGATTTCATCAAGCACACCAATGCCAGCTTTATCAATAACCATTTGTATAGCTTGGCTAACATCAGCCATAAGCCTGTTATCTTTGCTTAGTTTATTTAATATAATTTGAGCATCAGTTAAATCTTGATGGTCCTTTGATCTACCCCTATTGCCTTTATCCCATATTCGTGCAATTGCCCCTAACCTACCATCACTTGATTGATGAGCCAGTGCAATTAATAATTCCCCCATAGTACTTATATCTTCAATGTTCTTATTAAGCTCTGGTACAGCAAAACCTTCGTCTTCTGCTTTTTTTTGCACAGTGCTTGTTATTATTTTAGCCGTATCCTTGTCTTTAGTAATAAACCTTTTTATTTTCCCGCCAATACCAACTAATATACCTGGCTTGCCGTCAGGAGAATCTTCATCAACTCCAATAGTTACTTGGTCTTTGGCATCTTTATTACCCATTAAATAAGATATACCTTTAGTCCCTGCAGACATACCACCACCACCAGCTGTACCAGTAAAGAATGCCTGGAGTGCTTCAGGAGATGATGCCATTTCTTTCATATTTTCCATATTAGAAAATTGTCTATGGTATAAATCCATAGCTTCTTCAGGGGTTGCAGCATGCCCAGATTCTAATGCTTTACTCATAGCTAATCCATTAATCTCTTGCATTGCCTCTATAACACCTTCTTCAATGTTATCTACTAAGAACTCACCACCCTTACTCATCCACTTAGCAACACCTCCAGCTTTCATTGCATCATCATAAAATTTTCTTAATACAGTAGAGGTAAGCAGGGTTTTAGCCTGATCGTCAAATGCTCCATACTTTGCTATCTTGGTGAATTGTAATTTCTCTAGTAAACCATTAGTGATACCAACAACTAATGCTGTTGATGCAGCTATTGGCACAGCCTGTCCTGGATCCATCTTAAGCTCATTAACAAGAATGTCTAATGACTCTTCCATCTGGCCACTACCTTCCATTAATGTCATACCGCCTACCTGGGCAAAGCTACCTACTGTTAAATTCTTTAATCCTTGTTTTACTGTCTGAGTACCAATAGCTGCGCCAAAGGTTTGCCTAACTGCTCCAGGAGCTCCACCTAACAGTGTACCAACAGTCATACTTGGCAGCATATCTGCAACAGCCCGAGCTATCATTTGAGGGTGTACAAATTGCCTAACTCCATGATCTTCATAGCTGAATGGTGTTTCTTTTTGCCATTGCAAGTAGCCCTGTACGCCAGGGTTATTAATAAGATACTCATCTTGTCTTTTTTTATGCTCAGTCCAGAAGTCAATAGTTTTATTTGTCAGCCATTCCTCAGCTTCTTTCCAGTTTGGACCAATCCCAAATGGTAGGAACGATGAGCTTCTTAGCTTATCAGCTCTTTCAAGCATATCTTCTTTAGTAACTTTATGTATATTCCCGCTACCATCAACCCAATCCATCATCCCATTTTCATCAAGGATAGGATTTCCACTACCATCTTTTGTAATGCTCTCTGTTACCATCGCATAAGCTGATTGCTCATCAAAGCCTCCAGCTACTTGCCCTGCAATAAAGGTTGGGATTCCACTTATAAATCTTTGACCAGTATACCATGCCTTACTATCATCGCCAAATATATGAGCTCCAACAGCAGTCTCCTCACCATCAACCATGATGCTTTGAGGTTTTCTTGTACCAATATTTAATGCTGCATCTATTGCACCACCAACAATAGGAATCTTAGACACCATTGAACCTGTTGGAGTCATTTCCATATCGTATTCAGAAAAGTCTACAATGCTATCAATATCCAATGTAGAGCGCATAGCATCTGCAAATTCAGCAGGATCTGTTATATCTTGGTATCTAAAATAGTTTGGGTTTTCTTGTCTGAATTGAGTCCCCCACTCAGCAGGGGTCAACTTAGTAGCGACTTGAGGGTCGGCCATTATTCTACTCCTATTTTGCCGTCACTAAGACTGGCAATAAAATCATCCACTCCTTCATACTGAGATGCATTAAGAGCATACATATACTCTAGCATCCCTTTACTAATTTTATTTACACCAGCAGTATTAAACTCTTTGAGTAATCTTCTAAGCTTAGGTAATTCCTTAGCAACCATAGCAGCATCAGCATCACCTCTCATGCCTTGTAGTTCTTTAATAGTTTCTTGCAGCTCTTTTTTAGCTGAACTCTTTAGCTTACGAGTAACATTCTTGTCAGACCATATTCCAATTTTTCTTAATTGCTTAGAGTCTATAGAATTAATATAAGACATATCATCTTGATCTGGTGATTGAGATGGTACTGATACTCTGATATCAGCTACTCTTTCAGCCTCTGCACGTTTAGCAACAGCCTCAGGACTCTTATCTTGAGCTAATCCACCTAATACCTTGCCTAGTGATAGTTTGCCTTTATCAGGAACTGCAGCAGGTTTACTTGGTTTAGATGTAGGCTTAGGATCTATTGATGCAATAATATCTGTGACATCTACCCCTTTAGCCATAGTGAATGTGCTCTTGGGCTCTGTAGATGGAGCTTTTCTTACCTCATCCCATTCGCTCTCTGGTATTTGTGCAAATTCTTCAGCTCTCTTCTTGTCTGCTATAGTCTTAACTAAATCCAATATATTGCTCTGACCCTTCATTATACTTTGACCAGCAGCAGTTTGCTTTCCTGCAGGAGTTCCACCAACAGTTTTGGGAGGAGCTAATACTCCAACTGGTTGAGTGGTAGATGGTATAAATGGACTTGGAGAAGTAGACATCTTTGTGCCAGTTGCAGGAGGTACTACGGGAGCTGTAGGCTCCTGTTCATCTACAGCTAAATTAACAAGCCTATTAGTATATGCTGATATAGAACTATCTACATTAGTATTGCTCTGAGCATCAAGGATTTGGTCTTGAATGTCGCCGGTCTTCATATATAGATCTAGCATCTTAGAGAAATGAAGTCTTTGGTTCCTGGCAGTCGCAGTATCAGGATCACCAGGCTTAAGCCCATAGCCCCATGTATCTACATTGCCTTCAAGTATATCATATACAGATTGGTTGGGATTTTCTTTTAACTTATCTTTAATGAAGTTCTCAAGGCCATCAATATTCTTTGAGTAAGATCTTCCATTCTTCTTCTTAGGTAAATCAATAAATCCAGTATTAAATACATTGGTTATATTCTCACCGACACTACTTCTAACATATGAAATATTATCAGGAGTAATTTCTTTCTCGGTAAACTGTAGTGCACTAAAGTCACTCGTTAAAGTCTTTTTATAGTCATCATTAAGTTCACCGTAATTAAAGTCTTTTAGCTCTCTATCTAACAAGCGCATGTCTTTAGTGCCGTAATTAAGGATTGCCCCTACATTGCCTGCATTAATATCTTTAGATATCTTAAACAATTCCTTCATAGCATCTTTGTTAGATATTGCCCCTACTTTATTCATCTCATAAAGATTCTTAAGTCCAGTAGTAGCAGATTGTATACCTGGAGCAACTATTATATTACCGTTCTCATCTGTTTCGCCCAATGCTAAATCATCTATATAGTTAAACATAGACTTAGTCTTAATATCATCCCCAAGAGCTTCTATTTCTTTTTGATATGCACTATATTCAGTAGAATTAAAGTATTGCTTCTTAGCCTCAAAGGTAGTCATCATAGAATTGTATAGCTCTTGCATACCTGAAGTAGTATCTTCTAGTTTTAATTCCTTGGCTTTAGCAAATGATTGGTTAAAACTAACAACTGCCTCTTGCTTGTTTACAAAGTTATCCCTTAATCTGCCCATTGCTTTTAGTGCATTGTTTCCTGCCATAGCTATAGTGGGGTCATTACCATGGGGAGTTAATTCATCCATCATAGAGGCTGCAGCTGCATCAAATTGAGCTACACTTGTATAATTAGCAGCTTCCTTTAAGTACCCTTCAGTAGCAGCTATAGATAGTTTCTTCATTTGAGAGTTTTCAGCCATACTCCTTTGTATCATCAACTTAGGGAGATCACTCATTAATTTTTCTAAACCTGTTGCTATTCTACTTCTAGCCATTACCAATGACCCCCTTTACCACTTTTCCAATGTCCATCATAAAAGACGCCTTCATCATAATAATGATATGGTTGTTTTGTATCCGTTTTATACCAAGTATCACCATGTTCACCCCAACCATTATTATGGCCAGCACTTTGAGTGCCATACCCGTGTCTCTCAGTACCGTCTCCATCCCAATCTAAGCCAAAAGCAGTCTGATAGCGGGCTAATTCTATATCTCCTCCTGCAGCTCTAATATTCGCTTCTGTTACACCATCTGCAGCTACTTCAGCATCAATTTCATTTTGAGTTGCTCCATCACCCCCTACAGCTGTATTATATGCCTCAACTGATGAGGCCATATCAGATTCATATTGTTCTCTTAATGAACCTATAGCCTCTCCTAGCCCACGTTTAGCACTTCCTTGAGCCCTATATAACCCTGCTTGTGCTCTAGATGCAGCAGCCATACCTTCTTCTTCCATAGACTCCATTGTGCCAGAAGTAAGGCCACCTTTTATACTTTTAGATAATGCTTTTCTTTCTGCAATAGCTTTAGTGCGCACGTCCTCTGTCTTATCTCCTAAATCTGTAAGCCCAGACATATAGTCTGCTAATAAATTTTGTTCTTTAAGTGGGTCGTATGTGTATAAGTAATCTGAAACATCAACATCATCACTTACTATTGTATCTCCCATGTACTCATCATATATAGAACTACCAAACTCTTCGGAAGAGCCACCAAATCCCTCACCATAGTTTAAATTATCTGTACCGAATGGCATTATTTATTATCCTTAATATAAGCTTCATAAACATCTAATCCTAGCTTCTGCTTTCCATAGTTTTTAGCACCTCGACCAATCAATTGTTTTGCCTGCTCCTGAGCTAAGTAAGAATAAGAACTAGCCCCTCCTTGCCCAACCTTAGCTGCAGATGATGCAAAAGCACCAGTGCCACCTTGCAATCCAGTGCCAGCATTTAATCCACCTCCCGCAGTATATACACTAAACGCATCACTAGCGGCGTTCATAAGTCTATCCTCATTAACACCTTTTTTATAGTCCTCAAGAGATTTATTCATGTCAGCCACCTTATCTCTACCAAATCCACCAGATTCAACAGTAGTGTCTATACCTCCTGCTGCTCTTTCACCTGCCTTACTACCAGTATATGAACCTATTCCAGCTCCTATTGTAGCAGCTGTAAGTCCAGACATAACAGCTAAGCTTGCACCTCCGGTTAGTGGAGCTAATGCAAGGCCAGCAAGTGCGCCTAATCCTGCTCCACCCAGTCTACCCCAAAAAGAACTATCAGCAGCAGCTTCATTTTGTTCTTGGGCTCGCTGTGCTGAACTCTTTAGAATGTTATCTGATTTTCTTATATCCTTTGCGAGGTTATATCTTGCTCTTACTCTGCCACTAGCCATTGTATTTACTCCTTAAAATTGCTTGCAATTTAACTCCTTGTTAATAACATATCCAAATAATTTATTGTGCATTGATCCAATCTACTATTTCATTAATTTTATCTATCAGAACAATAATCATTGCCCCTTCTTCAGATCCCTCAATAAGAGCCTTATCTTCATCAGTATTACTTATTTTTTCTATTGCCATCTAACTAATCTCGCAAACTATACTAAATGATAATTCAAAATAAAATTGTGACACACTGTCAAGCGTAGTTCTTCTTACAAAAGGGACTAGCATATCTCCCTTTGACAAACTAACAGATAGTCCTGTTTCACCTAGAGAATATAAAATATAACCAGTCGCAGCTTGTGACTGTGTTGTCCCCACATTGCTTAAAGTATAATCCCCGGCACTACCATAAGTAACTCCAGTACCTTTCAGAAGTGCGACCTCATAGGTTTGTGAACTAGAAAAATTGCCAGTAAAGTTATATTCTTTAAGAGTGCAGTCTTTTGGTACTACTATCATTGGGTTATTGCTATCGGACCAAGTTGATGGCAAGGATGTACTACTGGTATTAGTGTTCCAATTATAATAAGCGATCCCATAAGTAGAGTTTGGGCGATACCAATTTAAATTTTTTGTATATGCCCTTGCTCCCCACTGCTGAATCCAATAAGAAGTTCCACCACCTCCGCCTCCTGCCATACTTGAACCACTAGTAATTTGGATATCATTACCAGCATCATTAGTAAAGTATAATTCATTTGGTGTAGCGTTCTTAACCCATATTTGACCATATGCAACTTGATCCGCATCTGCTGATGCTTGCTCTTGTTGGAACATGCTTTTTCTAATCATTAAAGTTCCTGTTGGCTGAAACGTTAATGTGCTAACAGGATTTAGTGTCAATTGGCCATCAGGAGTAATATTAAGATGAGCAGTAGCCCCAGTAGCATCAAATGTAATAATGTCAGAATCGCCATTTGCCCCGCACTTTATAGCAAAATAATCACTTGTTGATGCTCCTACATTTTCATATAAAGTAAAATATGTATTAGCATGGTGCCCTGTTATATCTCCAACCTTAGTGCCATTTAGAAGGAATTGCAGTCCTTGGCCACCGCTTGCATTTGCTGCGTCAAGAACAAGATTATTGGCTGAATCTAATGTTAAGTTCTCACTAGAGTCAAATTTAACTCCACTACTAGATCCTTGCTGGGTAATAACATTATCGCCTAATATTATCTTACCACCCATCCTAAGAGATTCATCTCCCCTGTCTATTGATGTAGCTAATTTTCCGCCCCCCTGTGAAGCTATGCTTTGTGTGGGGAATTGTCCGCTTGAAGATATTGCAGCATCTCCTAATTGATACCATCTATTTCCATACTTAGCATACAAGAAGATTCCTTTAGATGTAATGCCTAATCTAAGTTCTCCATTGTTACCTTCGTTTGGAGATGGAACTCCTTTAGATATTTCTATCCTATTAGATTTAGTATGCTGTAGTCCTCTTAAACTCATTAAAGAACTTTCTCCCTATAAACAATGCTTATATCATTTAACTCAAAGCCTTCACCGTCAATAATTTCTATCCTTAATTGAATAGAGTTGCAATTTTTAATAGAACCTTTAACTTTTTGGAATCTAAAAGTCTTAAAGTTAAGATTATCATCAAATGGTACAGACGTTACAAGTTCATCAATAGATTCTCTATTAAAATTGCCAGAATTATTAAGGGCATAGGATATCTTTAGTGAACCAGTACCCTTTGCTGATATGTCAACATAATTAATATTCTTAAGAGATGAAGGATTACCAAAATCAAAATCTTTCGTTTCAATAAAGGCCCCTCCACCTGTTGGATACTCACTATCATTATCCACTAAATCTGCAAATGTACTATTATTATTAAACTGTAATACCTTTAATTCGCCTGTATATCCACCACTGATAAACAAGTCTGACTTAATAGTGCTTGATCCACCATCCTTAAAATGTAATGCTCCACAAGTAAGAGATTCTGTACTAGCTGTATCAGCACTATCAATTGCAGTTAATACTCCATGGCCAGTACCATTGATATTAGTATCTATTGCAATAGTTGTTTTTCCATAATTAGCTGAATTATCATTGCCATCATATGTAACAGTTAAGGCCCTATACCTTTTATTAACAGATGATAAATAAATAATATCTCCAGCAGCAATATATTCTTGTAATGATATTGTATATGATTCTCCAGCATTGACATTAAAATCTTCTGCCTTTAAGATAATTTCTGTTCCCGTTGCACTACTAAAATTATCAGTTATTCTTGGATAATTAGAAGAACCAGAGCCATTAATAGTTACAAAGGCAGGATTCTCACTAAATATACCCGCAGTACCGCTTATTTGAGTTTTCAATTCATTATTAACATCATAGGAGTCATCATAATCTCCGCTTGTCCACTTAATATCAGAAATGCTCTTACTGATAGGAGAATTTGCATTATCTGTTTTAGTAATTAACATATTTGCTTGAAGAGGATTAGTTTGCTCAGCACTAAGACTTCTTGAATTGTGTAATATAATCTCTCTTTTTTCTCCATTATCTCCAAGAGAAAAGAGTTGAAATCCTGCTACTGCTCCAGCACCACTTGACTCAATGTTTCCATTTTCTGCTCCACTTATATCCGTCAAGTCTCTAGGATCTATATTATAATCAAATGATGTATCTTTTGCTTTTGGCGGATAGAATGTACTTAATGTATCTAGCTCTCCATTGGCATGGGCAGAATGATTTTCATTCTTTAAAGGATTATTCCAAAATGCAACAGTACCTGGACCAGCAGCTAAAAGTTCGATTGATTGCTTAGTGCTTACAGATAATTGCTCGGACTTAAGGAATCTTAATTTACAATAACCATTTATACCCCAAGGGTAATTATGTATAGGATCATAAATCTGCCCTTCATATCCATCATCATTTATATCATTTTCAAGCCAAGGATTGGAAAGATTGACCACCTTGTTATTTTGGACATCAATAACTTCACCTCCGCTTAAAATCATGTCTGAAAACTCATAGTTTAAGTTAGGGCTATCAGTAGCAGGCAAAGACCATTCATATTTATTTCCTATAACATGAGCATGTTTATTAAGTGTATAATCACAAATATAATGTAAAATAATCTCAGAATGAGTTACTTCAATAACTAAATAAGGCACAGAGCTATAACTAACTGCACTTGGCAATTTGCCTGAAGCATCTACTTGTTCTCCCACTCCTGCATCAGAGTAAAATAAAGTAGAGTCTTCCCAAGCTTTTGAATTGTCTCCATTCATAATAGCTATAGATTGTAATCCTGAGTTCCGATTTATATGATTAGCTTTAGGCCTTGTGCTACTTGATTCATCAGATTCAAATCCATTAGTAGAAATTTTTGTCTCAAATACAATTCCATTTTGCCCTATGCTTTCAGGCTCTTTAAATAACATTGAGTCTCTAGTCAACATATTGTCTCTTGCCTCACAAGTTAATGCATCTGATGGAGATTGTTGATTAAACGGTATACTATTTCCATAAACTCTTGTTTCTTTATCTTCATCTTCAAAATTAGGGAATATCCCATCAGCATCAGGAAAAGAATTTGAAAATCCATAGTAATTTTTACTGCTGTTATAGCCATAGCCATTGCCAATATTATTAAAAGGTTCAATATTATCGGGATTAGAATATTTTATACCAGGTGTATACATTAGATCACCAAAATCTTTAAATAAATAGTTTGAGCCAGAATCTAGTAAGTCCTTACTAATAAAATATTCAGCCTTACTTTGTACATTCTCTAAGCTACTTGAGAAATCATTAAATGTAGTTTGCCATCCAATAAAATAATTATTTGCATATAGATTGCTATCAACCCGCATATTCATTGTCGGGTCTGATGCAAAAGGAGTTTCTACATAATTTAATACTTCAAGATCGCTTTTATTTATAAGTTCGTTAGATGACGTTTTGCCAACACCTTCTACAATTTTGCAATTAGGATTATCTTTTCCAAAACCAAAATAAAAATAACCATTAGGCCATTGAGTATCTTGTTGTGAACCAGAGTTATCTCTATAAAATCCATTTCCATTCTTTTGGTCTTCTCCAGAATTACTCCCTCCATCGCTAACAAACTTTGCATGCAAATCCTCTGAGTCTGTAGACCATGACTGAGTAAATATTAATCCAGGGGATACATATGCTCCTGAGTTTATATCATTAGGAAGTACATAGCCAGGACCATTGGACATATCGAGGGATTCACTGCTGTAATTTTTTAATGAATCATTGTGCGTAAAGTTACACATATATCTAACTAATCTAGGATTTGTTCTTGCGGCACAAGCAATGTTATATTGACCATCATCACCACTAGTAGTATAAGACCAATGGTTCTCTGCGTCTGAATATGTCATATCTCTTCCGCCTAATGGATTGATTACAAACCCAGTATAGGAGTATAGAGGAGAAGTTAAGCTATTACGAGCATTTAATTCTTCTTGAGCAATGAATATTTCATTGTAGGGATCATTATTTGCTTTATATCCAGTAAACAATCCAGATCCCCAAGGCAATCCTTTTAATAATGCTTCTTCATTTATAGGAACTGGATCTGCAACCCAATCAGGAGTACCAAAAGTTAACTGATAGTCTTCATAAAATTGTTGCTGAGGCAATCCTAGATATAGTGCCGCCTTATTCACAAGCCATTTATATATATAATTTCTCGGAGCAAAAGCTGGAAATGTTGTATAGTATGCTGGACCCTCCGATGGATTTGAATTATCAATCTCTTTATATGGATAGTTTTGCAATCCCCCCCAAGTATTTTTTAGCTCTGTCAATAATTCACCAGGCTCGTTTAAAATTATGTTCCCAGTATAATTACTGTGCCCTGTCATAGCCTCTTCTTGATACCAAGAGCGAATAGGAGCAATCCCACACCCAAGCCCTGAATTAAAAAATTGTACTCCTGATGCACTTGACGATGGAGCTACATAACCTTCTGCAGTATTCCAAACAATTTCTTTATTAAATATAAATGGTGCTATACCATTACTACCTGTAGTATCAGGGGCAGTAAATGTTACTTTTATCTTATAGGCAAATCCATCAGAATCTAATGATATATCTTCTGCTAAAATATTGTTAGTAGAGTATTCATCATTATAGAGCATAATTTGAGTTGCTATTTTATTAGCAAAAGATTGCGAATTATCCACAAATGAAGTTGCTTGTTCTTCTGCATTCCAAGTAAAGTCTCCGGTTAAATCTGTTAAATTACCTTGACTATCTTTTAATAATAGTTGATAGTTAGTATTAGCTGGAGATATCTGATCATTTGTTATTCCGTGTAATTCTTGATGAAAGTTAGAATAAGGTCTTCCCTCCTTTAATATAGTAGTAGTAATAGTATTGCTACCTGAACTAACATTCCCTAAGAATAAACAGCTTTTATTAACTCCACTAATAATATTAGATCTAGAATAATTGCTTATCCTGTTTGTAGAATATGTCCAGGAGCCACTCTTTAAATCTAATATCATCATATTACCTTGGATATTAGCATCAGTTACATTTGCAGAGTTTCCATATGGAGTATCAAATATCAATAAATGCTTTTCTTCTGGTAAATAACCTAATTGTCCTCCAGAGCTACCTATAAAATTAGACCAGCCTGGCATTTGATCTCCATCAGCAGTTAATTCAGGCGATATATATGGGTCTATTTTTCCTTCTATTAAATTTGTTAATTTCTCTCCATCATATAAATATGCTCCTTTAGGATTGACCCAAACAATACCAAATTCTGTGGCCATAGAATTATAAGGAGATGCTATCCCTGCAAACTTAAATTCATTTTCTATATACTCAATGTCCCCTGATATATTTATAACATATGTAGTATTTCTTTTTAATACAATTATCCTATCAGCAAATGATTCTAGTTTAATAATCTCATCACCATCACCAGATGCTACTTCTAAAAAATCAGTAGAAGGGAATATCCCTGCTCTTTTAGATAAAGGTGGAGGGATAACTCTTAATATATTATCTGGCTCTGGGATTTCATTAGCAGAGCTCACAGAGTCATCTTTATATCTCCTTACGTTACCAACAAATATTTGATTGCCCATTACAGTAGAAGTTTTCCATTTTGCTCTAACAGTAGGCACATCATATGAATATAAATTTTCCATCTCAAATGTAGTTGTTGGTAATGTAGATATAACTAATCCAGTTGCATTCCCATATATAGTAGGATTAGCTTCTGAAACTCCTGAGATACGTAAAAATGATTGAGAATTACCTTCATGGCTTACAATAGTCTCTTTATTCATATCAGCAGTAGCAATTAATTCAGGGTCCTTACGCAAAGTAGGGCTTGAACTAGAAGCTCCATCTGCCATTAGGTATATCTTAAAACCAACAATCCTCTTGTCTAATGCACTATCAGGAGTGGTGCTTGTATAACTTCCATCAAGAGCAATCTGAAGACCTAAACTTAATTCCCCGTAATCTCCTGCTGCCGGACCGTCAAATGTATGATATTTAGAAGTATTATATAATATTGGTGATTCTTCTCCATGATAATATATACTAGAAATACCAAACCAATAAAAATGATCAGTAGATTGATCTCCTTGATAACTCCCTGTATCTGTAGTATTGTTATCTGCTGTAATTTTAAATTTTAATGCAGTACTCGTTGGAGCTTCTGGAGCAATATTACTCGCTACTTCAAAATTATCATTAAGCATAGATGGATAACTAACAGAAGAACCATACCAGCCAGCAGGCCATTTAATATCATGATCAGCATCTGTAGGGAATAATGTATTATCTAAAAATTCATATACATAAGGCATATTAGAAGTATTATCAAAATTGGCATCAGATACAAATAATCTTTCGTTTGTATAATGAAAGACAGTATTTAATGCACCTGACCATCCAGGAGTAAATCCAGCAGTTATACCCTCAATAGCGGTATCAGGATCATAGATAATTCCATTTTGTGCTATATTGAATTGATTTCCATTTTGATATACTACAAATACATTACCATCATTAGTTGCAGCTCCAGATAAATCATGGTCAGCCTTAAACGCAAATAATCCATAGCCAGGAGTAACACCCCCAGCTATGTCAACTGTATTTGCCAATTGTTCAAAAGGCATATCTCTACCCATCATCCTTACCTTGCCGGGTATATCAACCATTACATTTGATGCATTGACTAATGCATTATCAGGAGTATCTCTCTTGTCTCGATAGTTATTTAATCCACCATGGAACTGGTTAATCTTTAGGCTTTTTTTCGGCACGTTTATGCTTTCCTTTTTTCTTTAAATATGAATATAACTCTTTGCCAAATGATTCATACCTTTCATTCAACTCTTCGTAATTATTAGGATCTATCTTCTTTTTCATTAAAGAGCTTTTTTCAATGCCGCCTTTATTACACCCTCTACTGTATCATATACAGCATTCATAATCTTCTCTTCAGTCTTCTCTGATAAGAAAGGAATATCTACACTATCATTTAATGCTTTTACTACTTCTTTCTGTAGCTCATCATTAAATACCTCATCTATAATGTCATCCCCTAATTTGCTAAATATACTCATTTTGTATCCTTTTTCATTAACTTTGTTATTATAGTCACTATTGACTTATAGGATTTTTCAATCCCCTTCTGTTCTATCTGCATTAACTTCTGCTGATTAATCAACTGAATTATAATGCCTTCCAATCTTTTAAAACTCTCCTCCAGCTCCTCCATTAGAGTATCTTGGATGAAGTGATTTTGCTTCCAAATAAAGTAACCAAAGGCCATTGATACAGCCACTGGTATTCCGAACTTCTCTATTATCGCAAATATATCCATTAATTACCATCCAATACTTCTCCCCATAGACTTGTTTTCCCATTTACTATCTGCACGACATGAACAGTAAATAGCCCCTTGTCATAGAAGTCTACTACAGCAAAGGCATGAGACCAATTATGCTGTCTCCCACCTAACCATGAGTTCTTCTCCTTGCTCATGTCTTTTAAGCAGCCAATACTCCATGCAGACTTCTGCCCGCCTAAGTGAGTAACGCTAGCTTGCTGTATATCATGGTGATGCCCATACATTACATTAGTACCAAGTTTGGTTAAATGATTTCTAGTATGATTCACAGTAGCATAATGATTACCATGATAAAAGTTTAACTTCCCTATTGTCAAAAAATCACCATTCTTATGGTAATTATATCCTCTCTCTTTCAACCTCACCGCATTCTTAAATAAGTAATCACTCTTTAAGAAGGGATTTTCTGCTACGAAGGCATTCATCCAAGCATCATGATTTCCTTCGATCATATGCCTCTGCCTACACTTCGCCTTATCTAAGGCTTTATCTACCTGATCCATACCTAGATTAACATCATGTATGTCTTCATCGATAAATGGTATTTGATATTCTAATGGCGGTCTCTTCTTTCGATTCCACTGCCAATGAGAACATCCTCCCCATTCTCCTACATCCCCCAGATCAATATAAATATCTGGCTTAACTATTTCAATTGCCTGCGTTAGACAACTCATTGCTGGTTTATCTGCAAGTGGGAAGTGTTTGTCTGGAGTTACAATTGCTCTCTTGACAGTTCCCTTTTTCCATCTACCCATTTTCTCTCCCTAGTTAACTTATTTAGTAATTGCCTTAATTTTCAGTAGTAAATATACTATATTTATTATGATTAATAAAACTCCTAACATCTCAGGGACTACATCCCATACATTTAATAGTAGAGTACTAGTGCTACTCCCTATAGTCTTTAAAGAATCATTCACCTGTAAATGTCCCGCTTTGCGCTAAAGTCTGTGCCTCAGCTTTGGTTAATACACTATTATTAGGATATGCTTTTGAAGCCCCTAAAGCTATGATAGAGGACATTTCTCCTGTAAGTAGGGAGAATGCACCTTTTACAATAATATAAGCTCCATCGTGCGATTCTCGTGGTACACCTAATTTACCTTTAAATGCAGCATCTTTCCAAGTAGGTGTATAAACTGTAGAGCTTTCTACTTCACCATAGGTATAATTAGTCCATCCTAATTGCGATTGCAACTCAGAGGGTATTGCACTCTCATAGGTTGCTTTATTTAAACATATGTACATTTCGTAAGCCATTAGTTTTTATGTCTCCTTTTACCTGCTTTATAATTTCTTGCTACTTGGTTTGCTGTTAATTCGGTATTATATACAACTACATCATCTATTTGACCTTTATAGCTATCATTTGGAGTCACCCCAAGAGGAGCATGAGCCCCTATAGCAAAATTACATGTAGTCATATCACCTGTTGTAGTTGCAAAAGACTGACCACTAACAGAAGTCCATTCTTCTACCCATACGCCATTTGCATATACTTTTGTCATATCTGCAGCATCACCAGTAGTACCAGAGTTATATGTTCTTGCACCATTAAATGTCCATGTAATATGAGTCCATGTATCATATGCTAGCCCTAAGTCTGTTTCATCATCATATCTTACCCAACCTATATTAGAGCTAGTATTGCTCATAACAAAATACACTAACCCCCCAAGAATATAAATTCTTATACTTTCATTAGTTCCTTTATGATTACTAATAATATATTGTAATGACGAGAAGTCTCTTGGCTTCATCCAAAAAGATATAGAAAAAGTAGCAGTTTCATCTAGGCTGTCTATATGTGGACACAATATATGTTGTGGGCTAGAATCCCCTTGAGGATTATTCAAGCCAACTCTATTTCTAGTCATCAAGAACCCTTGAGTATCCCTATTATTGTTTCCTTCAGGTAGTATTAAATGTTCTGTTATACTTGTTGCAGTACCATTATTACTATTGGTAGATAAGTCTGTCCATTCAGAACTACCTTCATTTCTCCAATATCCCGATAGATTAGCTACACTTGAATGAGTGAGAGCATCTAATGCTTCTCCATCATTGTATAGTTCTTGGACTTGGGTTAATGTTAATTGGGTATTCCATAAAGATACTTCTGTGATTGCACCTTCAGCAAAAACAGTATCAGAGCCAATAACACCCTTCCCTATTAGCAGAGGGTCTGGACCATCAACTAAGGATTGAGTGCCATTAGAATTACCATTGGTATCTTGCAGTACACCATTAACATAAATATATATGCCTGCATTACTATTCTCCGTTCCATTCCAAGTACCAACTACATGATGCCATTTACCTGAAGTTAATGCTGAACCAGTACTTATTCTCCCATCATAATGTCCATCAGTGCCATCCTTACCAATTCTAAATATAGGTTTGGCATTAGTATGCGTATATAAAACATATTCCATATCTCCTTCATCTGTTCCTTTAAGAACAATAGGCATGCTCGCATTAGAATTAGGCATTGCAAATACCCATGCTGATACAGTAAATCCATCAGTAGTAGGAGTTATTGCAGCATTATCGCTAATAGATACATAATCAGCAGTTCCATCAAACCATGCTAATTGATTATATGATTGGAATCCAAGTTGTGGTATTGTTGGTTGAGCATCTGCATCTGTCCAGCCTGTAGCAAAGCCTACTTCTTTGAGACTAAAGTCACTAATCCATACTTCATCACCTGTGCTAAGGTTTCTCAACTGAAAGTAAGCGCTAGTAGCACTGCCAGCTGTAAAAGTGGCTGTAACAGTCTGAAAAGTAGTATTATCATATGCCCCTAAATTAGTATAAGTAGTCCCAGTATGAATGTATCCATTAACAGTATCCCCTGAGCTAACTTTCAGTTGACAGCTAAACTTATATTGTCGCCCTATTACAAGGTCATCTGCAAACTCAGTATTAGCATCCTGAAATTTTATATACAAGCCATATTCAGAATAGGTGGCGACACTACCCATAGTCATTTTTACTCTCAATGCATCATCTTCTTCTACAATAGAATATGTATTCCCACGATAACCAATCCATCCAAAGTCAAGCAACCAAGCCTTGTCATTAGAATCCATAGTTGGGACACTACTTCCATCAGCATGAGCTACTTGAAATTTTGTACCTATATTATTATCAGGCGCTCCATATGTAGTAAAGTCAATACCATCTTGAGCAGTTATTTCATACCATTTAGCATTTGATAATGCACCACTTGCTATTTCAGAGCCAGTTCTTAATTCACTTACAGAATCAGTATCAAGCAAGGCTTCATCATTTGCCCATAGCTCATCCCCATAGAATGTAGAAGTTCCGTGGTTTTTGGCGTTGACAGGAAGGACTGAAATGTTGTCTATGTAATACTCATTTGTTACGCCAGCGGAAGAGCTATAAAATCGAAGATAAATATCTCCTGCAGTCCAGAGATAAGTATAACTTGTCCAAGATGAATCTGTAAAATTTCCTCCACCTACTTTATTGTTATCTTTACCTAAATATATACCACCAGCAATTACTTTAATATCAAAAGATACTTTATATACTTGCCCTACGGTCAGAACATTTTGATTATACCCTTTATCTGAAGTAGATGCAACAATATGGGCAGCTGTACTATGTCCATCGTGTGATACAACTTCTGCCGTACTTATAGATACAGCACCAGCTACAGTCCAACCTGTAAAATCACCTGTGTCAAAATTTGAATTAGTTAAAGGTGTAGTCCCTAATCCAGTATTAGACCCATCCATTACATTGATTTGCTGACCTCTTGTGGTATCATTCATAGGATACCATAGCTTGAGGTCTGAATAAGTGAGGGAAGTGCTAGAGTTGTCTAAGGCTAGTTTTTCAGGGTTAGCATAAGCATAAGCCACATCAGAGGCAGTTAATACTGTATCCCATATTTGCACATTAGATAGAAGCCCTTGATGAAGCCCTGCACCTTGCTCATATAGAGTTCCGCTACTAATGTATCCCTGAAATCCTATAGTACTGTTTAGGCTTCCAGTCCTTAAGTCTGTTTCATTTGTATTAGCGTCAGTATCAATCAACAACCCATCAAGATATAAACTTGCTAGACCACTTGAGTAGCTCCATGTCAATGTAGCGTAATGCCAGTTCCCATCATTAACATCTATAGTTGATGTGAGGTCGCTTGTAGCAGCTTTATTAGCATTAATATTCGCAGTAAGTTTCCCTCCTTCGACATTAATCCACCACGCATATATAGAGCTGCTTGCATATTTAGCAATCATACCACTATTTGATTCAGTAGTATTAAACCATAATGATATTGATACTGCTGTAGCTCCATTCATAAAAGTTAATGGCATAGTTATATAGTCAGCTACCCCATCAAACTCTAATGCTTGACCTGTATATGCAGTACCATGATTGTTATTCCCAGAAGTATCTAATGCTCTTGGGCGTAAAGGCTTTGAAGTTTGTGTTATAGTAGCTGCCATTATGAGAGTGTCCCATTATTTGAACCATGATTATCATTAGCGTCTGCACTAAGATTCCACCATGATACTAAATTTGTTGTTTCTGAACTAGTTAAGCCTGAATAGTTTTTATACATAATAGATTTGATTTGAGCTTGAGTTAATGCTGATGTCCACATACCTACATTGCAAATATTCCCTTTCCACTCTTCAAGTAAAGCTGAACTAACACCTATCTTAAAAGAAACATCTGCTGCAGTCAAAATATCCTGAGAAAGAGTTTTAGTCTCTACCTGAACTCCATCTAGGTAAAAAGAAGATACAGCTCCTGTGCCTCCATTTACCCAAACAATATGATACCAAGTGCCTGCGGAAAGAGTTACATTATGTGAAATACTATTGTATCCCCCTGATTTTGCTTGGAATAATATAAATCGATAATTAGCCCCACTCTTCTCATATTTCATGTAGTACCCACTTGTACCTGCACCAACACCACGGCTAAAGAATGTTAATTTCCCATCAGTTGCGACATCGTGTCCAGGTTCTATTCTATACCACCCTGAAATAGTAAAAGCTCCTGATGTTACATCAGGCATACCTGTCCCGCAAGCTACATGCTGGTCACTAGCACCACTAAGGCTTACTGACCCATCACTTATGGGTGTAACTTCTCCTATGTCAAAGTTAGACTTTAATACTAATCCGTCACTTATGATTCCAGGGGTTGTTAGGGCTTGCTTCCCTATGTTTGCGCCTAATCCTAGTTTAGGCATATCTTAACCTAAATATAAAATTGCTTTACAGGAAGATGTCATATGGACAGAGGTAAATCTTCCATATATAGTCACCCCTGAAGGAATCGTTAAAGCTCCCATTGCATCTCCACCACTTGAATGAGCTGCAGCTGGGCTTGCATAGTTAGTACTTTCTGATGCAGTATCAGTTTCAAAAGTACAATCATCTATTGCCTGTATAGCTACTACAACAGATCCTGTTGGGGGAGTATATGGATCCCCATCACTTAAATATGCTACTCCTGCTTGACCCATACTAACATTCTGGGCCTCTTGTACTGTATATCCTTGTATTCCACCTTTTTTTGCCATGTTTACCTCCTGCCCTAAGGACTGACCGTCCGTGAATGGGCTCGTTTATTATGTTATTGAACTTGGTCCATGTGGGCCTAATACCCTTGGTCCTGTAATTCTGCTGTCTTCCCACCGCTCTAATTTAGAACGAAATTGTTTCATAAAAAAGTCCCATTTTTCTAAATCCCCATTCTCATATGCATCTTGTGCTCTTACATAATCAAGCAATGCTTTTTGTGCATATGATGGTAAAGATAATTGTCCATCGACTGCTTTAGTTTCACCAAACCCTGAAACCTTTAGGTTGTCTATCTTAATATACCTATCATCACCTACTGTCCCACCCATGTTGGGAAGAACAAGAGAAATCTCTAGATGATCACTAGTGGTAATAAATTCAAATGAAAAATTTGCGTACCCAGTATGGAAAGATCCACCTGGAGAGCTATTTGGATGAATTATGCGGCCATCAGGGCTAATATTATTTACTAAAGCTGGAGATAAATCTTGAAAGTCTATTGAATTGCTTGGGGCATCAGGGTCAAGCCTCATCCGTAACTCCGGCATATATTCTCTATTTTCACCGAAATAGTAATCACAATTCATATTGATATCTATTGAGACTCTATATCTCTCCCCGACATTAACATCACATCTGCATAGACTCAGAGTTGAAGGAACGCTTACAACCATTCCGTCAGGCTGAGTAACAGACTCTAATTTTGAAATTTTCAATACATTCCCATACGGAGTAGAGGTTGAGACCTGCTCAAATACAAGTGGATGTGATAAATTGTAGGTAGTCTCATCATCTACAAATGTTTCTATAGCTGCAGCTGTAAAATCATATATATCATCAATGTTATCCATTCTACTTTTTTCCAGAGATAAAGCTTCTGATAATACCGGACTTGAGTTAGAATCTATGATAAACTCATTAGATAAGTATTCTAGTTGCAACCCATCAGTAATTGTAGTAAGAGGACTTTTCCATGCAGAAGGATCAGTAGATATATCTAGCCCAGAGTTTTCCTCGTATGAGTAATTTAACCCACTCCCAGAGCCAGTAATATCCAATTCACATAAGGAAAGCTTTTCTCCTCTTAACTGATACCCATATTTTTTACTTGATGCCATTAAAACCTCTTGCTTAAAGTTAATTTATAATCTTGCTTCCTATCACCCATATAAGCATTTTTCTCAATAGATACTCCGTAATCACCTATATTAGTATCAAAATTATAATAAGACTCTTCTAATGCTTTATTCAATGCCCCGCCTGTTATTGTATTAGTCTTCTGATATGTCTCCCATAAAGTATCTCCCAATACATCCTTTAAATTAGAAAAGAAATTCATCTTTACATCACCAGTTTGATAGTCTGGCTCTACTGGCTCAACTTTATGTTCGCCTTGTATATTTTCAAATCCCCTTGAAAGTGAATCATTCGCCATCTGAATCAGCCTCAAATATCTCACCTATTAATCTAGGCACCTTAGCATACAAATCCTTTTGATTATCTTGATTCTTAGCCTGTATATTAATAATCCTAGTACAATCGCCAGGAATAGAGTAATACCTCTTGTCTTTAGTTATGTCAAGCCTTACTCTTTTAATATTAACTTCAGAAACCATATTCATCTCTTCTATGCCATCTTTTATTTGAGAGACTAATTTAGTTTCATCGGTTCTACCTAATCTTTCCATAAATTCTTTTAAGGTCATTATTTAGCCTCCTTCTTAGGTGGAATATTCATTAATCCTGCATATTCTTGTTCTAATAATGCATAATGATTTTTTAATTCAGATGCTAATTCTAAATCCTCTTCGCTTAAGAGAAGCCTATTCATTTCACCTAGCACAATATTTTTAGCTATATACACTGCTAAGGCAGGGATATAAGAAGAATGAAAGTCTGTTAATACATCTGAATCAGGCGAATACCCAGGAATAGGGATGTACCTAATCTTCCAGGAATGGTACAAATTTTTCTCCTGAGGGAATATTGTGACTATATAATTAGGTTGATCTCCTACTGTAAGGAAGTTATCGTTATCGCCATCTTCAGTTATATCTATATGTGATTCTACTGTATATGCAGGATAACTGTTTGTTATGTATTTTAAGCTATATGGGTCAATCAGGTCCGACTTATCACGCTCACTTACCAAAGAGGCATTCTTCCAGCCAGTTGGGGCAACAGTGTGGTCTGGAGCGAAAGACCTGCCCATAGCTCTCTTTGCACCCATAATTTCCCATGCATTAATTGCAATAGCATTATAATTAGTCCATATAGTACTATCTGTATCATGGACGTTTTGCTCTTTTATAAATTTTTGTAAATCATCTTGCTTATAAGTCTTAATCTTTTCAAGGACATCAACAGCTCCAGCAGATACTAAATTGCTATACTCTCCAGTGGAATAATTTATTATACCTTTTATCTTTCCATCTACTAAATCTTTTAAAACCATTTAATTCCTTTTAATAAAACCCACCCCCTCCGTGGGGAGAGAATTTCCCTGGGAAGGGGCGAGTCTATTTTGTTTTACATATCCGCTATGATATC
>Ga0208793_1000398_pt1 | contig 29821 bp, 16 predicted proteins | sample 17_taG_FD_184092 | JGI IMG/M metagenome (GOLD analysis project Ga0208793, IMG submission 184092) | Marine viral communities from the Subarctic Pacific Ocean - 17_ETSP_OMZ_AT15314 metaG (SPAdes) (version 2) | ecosystem: Environmental > Aquatic > Marine > Oceanic | place: Pacific Ocean | collected... | reverse complement strand
GCGCCAATTAGAACGCTGAGAGTATCTTTCTACGAGTTTGATATACATCGTTGCTAATACGGCTGTTATTTTGCCAGCACTTAAATCAAATTCTTTCTCTTTATTAAAGTGTGAAATACCAACTTCATTAATATTTCCATCTACAAATGTATAGTGTTTGAATGAAGGAAATGGCAATTTTACTTTATGGTCAGCGACAGTTTTAGGATTTGCTTTACGTCCAGGTTCATCTGGAATATGCTCGAATGTCATCACACGAAAGACAATTTCATCTTCAGTGAAAGAAGTAGGGTCAACTTGAAAATCTACTTGCTTTAATTTCTTGTCATCATTCGCATCCCAAGCCAATTTTTGTAATCGTTTTGCTTTGTTTTGTCTTGCTTGTTCCACAGAATCAGCGATTTCTTTAGTTGAATACAGAATAATATCATGCTGGTGGTGTTTGTCTCTGTCTTCGAACCAAGAATAGTTTGACTTAGAGATGTGAATCTGCTTCAACATATCTTTGTTATTTAAGTAATTTTGTCGTCTTGCCATAAGTATTTCTCCTAATTTAAACCAATTATAACATATATAGTTGACCTATGTCAAGTGGTATTACACTATATATAGAAAAAAATAGTAAATTTTAAAAAGTTCGCATATAATACAACGATAAATACTGTTATAATGATTTAGGAGTAATGTTATGGCAACCCCATATTATACAAAACAACCAGTGTATTTAGAAGACCCTAGTGGTAGATTTGACAATATCTTGACTAATGAGTCTCGCAATAAATACCGAGTGGGCAACACAAGACTTAACTTTCCGTTTACTCCTACGATTTCGGTTATTCAAACTGCAAATTATAACGAGTATAGTTTCGACCACAGCAACTTTCAACAAAGAGCGTTTCAAAGTCACGCAAATATGGACCTCAACCTCACTGCTCCAATGCTTGTAAGAAGTGAAGCAGAAGCCGAATATGTCAATAATGCGGCGCTTTGGCTTAGAAGTACAATGAAAATGGAATGGGCAAATGATGATAATCCTGGTCAGCCACCACCGATATTGAGATTTAACGCACACGGAATATATGAAAATGTACCTTGTGTTATTCGTGACTTTACTTGGAACCTAGACTCAGATATAGATTATGTAGAGACAGGTTACACCTACTCAGATAAAACTGTAAGAGTTCCAGTCATGAATACGTTTGTTATATCACTAAGTGTTACATATTCACCTAAGAGTATAAGAGAAAATTTCAGTGTTAAAGATTATCTCGCAGGAAAATTAAAGGACCAAGGCTATGTATAAGAAAAATTCCCCATGGAGTAAAACAAATATAATTGATAATACGATATTAGATGTAATCACATTCAGAAACTTGTATCCTGACCCATATGATATTGAATACACAATTCCAGCAGAGTTTGATGAGCGTCCGGATTTATGCAGTTATGAGATGTATGGTACTGCAAAGTATTGGTGGATATTTGCTGCCAGAAATCCTAATAATATAGTTGACCCTATTAGAGATTTTTCTGCAGGAACTAAAATTAGAATTCCAAATATAGACAACATTAGTAACATGGTGTAAGCAATGATAGGCAACGCAGGCAACTTAAGAAGTTTAATAAAAGAGTATGAGAGTGGGTTTATACCCAATCCGCTTGATGACTATCATAGTTATACATATTCGCTAGAATGGTTCGTTGTTGACAAAACCGAAACAGCAAGATTTCAGGCAGCAGAAACATCCATGATTAAACAGATTGTTAATGATGAGTGGCCGTCTTTAGACACGAAATATGTAACAATTGCAAAAACAGGATACACTACAGAATTTAATATAACAAATTTATCTATAGAGTCTGTTGGTTCTGGAAATTCAAATTACAGTAGGGTTGCTGGAACGGCAGATAAACTTGAGTTTACGTGTACTCAAGTTGGAAACACAAGTTTAGCAGATTCGATTCAAAATGCGATAGCGTTGTGTGGATTTAAATCTATTTCAGAAGCAGTATACTTTATAAAGATAAATCTTCTAGGTGATAAAGAAAATGGCAAAGTACAAGAAAAATTGCCACAAACAAAAGTATTCCCATTCAAACTCAGAAATTATAACAATGTAAGCACATCTACTGATGCTAGAGGAACAACCACGGTCCTAACAGGACAAGCCGCAATGGATGAAGCCGTAATGAATAGCCATATATCTAATGTGGAATTTAATTTTGAGTATCTTATAGATGGCAATTTATCTGAAACGCTCGAAGCATTTCAAACATCTCTTAACCAAATGATTAAAAATGAAAATCAATACCTCGCTGAAGAGTTAAAAAACGAGTACAGTATTGTGCTTTCTGACCAGTTTAAAGAGGCCTTTGGAGCAAGTCCAATTGACAAGGACAAAACATTATTTACATCAACCGAAAAGCAGAAAAATATGAATTTGGTGGGCAAAAATAATGCTGAGCCAATTGGGACAATGATGCCAGGACAAAGCATATATCAGGAGATAGAGGAGATATGTCTACACGCTGATGATTTGAGAAAAGAATTGACTGATGATACGCCGGGATATACCAAAGTACTTCAAATTACTCCTCATTTAGAATTAAAGCCAGACGGATTTAATCCAATTAAAGGAGTCCAATCATATAAGGTTATATATCACATAGATTATCAGAAAAAACTGATTCAACAGAATATGACTGACCATTTCGTAAAGATAAAAAACAACAAATCGAATACAGTAGAAATATTTGAAGATGGACACGTTCATAAAAAATACGATTATCTGTTCACTGGAAATAATGACCAAGTGTTAGATTTCAATATTTCATTACAAGCAGAATTGACAAAGGTATATTTGGAACCTACTGACTCTTGGAAAAATGTTGACTTCATGCAAGACACAGAGGACGGCAAGAAAAGGACAGAAGCACACAACCAGGCCATTAATGCGGCAACAGAGGCATTTAAAGAGGCAAACGCGGCTTATGTTGCTGAAGAACAGAACTGGACGAAATACAAGAACGCACTCAACACGAACTCAGGCACTTATAAAGATAAAATACTCGAAGCAATAGGTGGACTTAGCGACAGAAATAAGACAAAGTTTAAGGTTGAAGAAGATTTTGAATCAAAGTTTGGCGATATGTCGTTTGAAGAACTAATCACACATTTCAAAATATCAGAACCAGGAACACAAAAAGGTGGGGCATTTGGAAGCGGTAGAGGACAAAACAAGACTTATGAGATGATTGGCGACTTTAATGCTTTGGCGGCTAGAAACAATTTAGCAAAATTAAATAAGCAAATCAAAGAATCAAAAACAAAGATAAAAAAACTAGGTGAAACCCGTGATGAGGCAAGCGAGTTTCTAAGTTCTGAAGAAAATCGAATAAACACAGAGATTCAAGATACAGCCGCAACTCTTGTACTAGGAGATAAAATAGACGGATATAAAGATGCAACTGAGAAATTATTTCAAAAATTAAAACAAGAAAACACACCAGGTATAATATTAGCAGAAGAACTTGGTGATGATTATATTACTACTATGTCTAATGATGACTTCAGAACAATTCTTACAGCACAAGCACAAAATCCTATTAAATTTCAACGAAAGATATTTAAAGACAAAGATGATAAAGCAAAACTCGTATCCCAAGGTGCTAAGGACAAAGATGTATTTGAAAACGCCCAAGAAAAATATTACGAAGCAAAAAGTGGTCTATTGAGTATGTTTTATGCAGACATGACTATTAAGGGTGACCCATTTTGGATAGAAGGATATATGCCACCCAAAACGAAAAAAGATTTATTTGGAAATGGCGGAACTAATACTATAATTCCACCGGTCAGTACTCAGTTAAATGGATTCCCATATGTAGTAATAGAATCCGGAAAAGCAAGAGGCACGGATAATTATGATAACGTAATTGTCGAAAGTATGATTTTAAGTTTATACGCAGTGAAATCAATTGTAAGTGATTTTTCTAATGGCATATTCACACAAACTCTGTCAATGGTAAAAGAACCATCAGCCGAGTTTTTTCCTAATGTTCCAATTGAAGAAGAAGTTGAAGAGGTTGGGGACAAAGATGGATGGGCAGATGACGGTTCAAAAATTAGAAACGGTGGAACAGAAATAGAGGTATATGGCAATTTGGGTGACGGTGAAAAAACAAAGGTACCTCTTTCTGCTGACCAACAACTTGCGGTAGATATGGCATTTCATAACCATATGGAAGCAAACAAGTCATGGGATTATGAGGCACACAGGTATGAATCTCCAGAACTTCCACCAGAAGAAACATTTGTAGATAAAGTGAAAAGGTCTTGGAATTCACTTGGTAACTCAGTTGATAAATTTCTTGTTGACCAGGACACATCGGCATCAGTTGAAAACACACAAAACGATGATGAAGACTTGAACGACACACTTGCCGCGAACGCACACAACCCGAATGGAATTTTAGGACGACACGATAATCCACTAGCGGATAATTCTGCCCGTATGCTAGCCGCTAATAATTTTCTTGTTAACCAAGAAAGACTAGGAGACCTATGCAAGGCAACTCCAGGAGGCGATGCATGTGTCCAACAACGAGCGTCTATAAACAATTTACTTGCTACTGTTCCTGGCCTATCTTCTGAAGATTATGGAACAGCAACCGCTAGATTCAAGGTTGAAGAATATCTTAATGATGTTCTTGCTGACCCTCTTACTAATCCAGACTTTGTATTAACACGGCCAGAGGTGGCAGCATATCAAGTTGCGGTTGCACAAGGTTCATTAGATATTACAGGACATGACAGAGAAGATGTGGAAACATGGGTAGAAAAATACACAGGAGAAAGAACTCCAAATATTATCTTAGATGAAATTAAAGCAGGAACATACGGCTCAGTCAATAATCAGATTCAAGGTGCAATTGTTAGTAATAATATATTAACTACTCCGACATCTTTAGTTAATGGAGAAGTTAAAGAAGTTCTATCTAGTGTGCCAGAATATACCTGGACAAAAAAGAAATACCTTGAACAAATCAATAATCCAAATTCAAACAATGACTGGAAAAATACTCATTGGTTTAAAGCAAAAGTTGATGAGGTAGTAACAAGCGAAAGAGTATTTAATCCTGATACGAGAAGACTTGAACTTAAAAAAATTAATGAAAAAACATTAACTATAGGCGAAGCAAATGATGTTAATATGTTAGCAGGTGAAATTAATACAATATTAGAAAATACTGATATAGATGAGGCGGCAGCGGCACAATGGTATCAAAGAAGTTCTGATGCGTTAGATAAAGAACTAATAGAAAAAAATCTAACAATGGATGAAGAATCCAGAGCGGCAATGAATGATGCTATGTTAAAAAAAATCTCAACTACAACAAGAATAGATAGTATGCTAGAAAAGGATTGGGAAGACGTTAAGGGCTATGTTAATGGTATAAATTCTATTGAAAATTACACAAACTCTGGAATTAGAGGAGACTTGACGGGTGCAATACGAAATATAGAGTTAGGCTCAGAATTAGATACCTTAGTAACAGAGGCAGATGAACTTAATAAAAATCTTGATGGTTATTATTTTGATAACTCACAAAGAAAAGATGATTTAAAAACACTAGAGGATGTTGAACATGAAATAGCACAGAAATTCTTAAATCAGTCAGACACAACTACAACTGCGGTAAGAACATTAGAAGTTGATGGAGTTAAAGAGTTTGTTACAGTAGTAGAACCAAAAGAAACAATAGAAGTAGCCAAACAGCCTCTTTTGATTAAACAAGCATTGCCACTAGACACAACTGAAATTATTATGCCAGGAAGTTTAAGAGATAAGATAAACAGTGCTGGTGTTACAACTGGTTGGGCTATGATGAATAGCGATAAACTATCTCAATACAACGAGGCTAGAAAAATGTACGAGTTGATAACTAGGAAATTACCAGATGACGAATTAATTAATGTCACAGATGTCGAAAATGGTGATTTTACTATAAAAAATTGGAACAATATTGGAGATTTAACATATATAGATGCCGCTGGTGAAAGCATAACAATTCCTAACACTAGTAAATACTTTGAAATATATTCAGACACATTCAACCAAGATTATAAAAATCCAGATTTTGACAAACTAAAAGTAAAAATAGCAGATTTGTTTCCTGCGGTAGAAGTCGGAGACATGACAGACCCGAGTTTTGTTACTATATTCCCAGATGGATACAAAGCCGAAGGCAAAAGAACTGTATTTTATTTGGATTCAAACAAATAATAAGTAAGGAAATTAAACTATGGCAGACAACACATTAGCACAGAATATAAATGATAAGAAGTCAATTAATGCAAATCCTATTCTGGCAAAGTTGGGTAATATTTATAAAGCAATCGTTATTACCACAGACATTTCAACTGGCGAATCTTTGATTGACCCAATGGGACAAGGCAGAGTAGCCGCTTATATTCCTTCTCTGGGTATGACACCCAATAGGCCTAGAATATTTAAACATGCAAAAACTGGAGCAGTTTTTACTGTTCCTGATAAGACTGGTACTGAAATTCTGGTATTCTTTGCAGGTAATAATTCCTTAGATGACTCATATTGGTTTGCGACAGCATCAGATACAGTAGATGTAGTTGCTGGCGGTGTTTTAGGAAATCCACAGATTGACGGTTCTGGAATTGGTGAAGGTGCTTATGAAGGTGTTTCTGTTTTGAAAGATGTCGCCAACGAAGGAGATGCCGAAATAGATGGAGAAGAATTACCAAACTCAGCATTTAATAGAATTCTCGGTAATCAAGGAACATTCTCTGACCAACTAAGAGGACCAACCACTTCAAGTTCTCGTAGAGATGGTGGATACGAAACAACACAACATTCCAAAGTAACAGGAATAAAGTCTTCTGGTGGATGTTCTATTTCTATAGATGATGGCAGTGTAGCAGATGATGGTACGATTCATCCTGAGCAAATAAAAATAACAACATCGTCTGGTGCGGCAGTAACGTTAGACGGTGGAAACGACTTTATTTACATAGTCAATAGTTCTGGCTCTGGATGGGTAGAAATTGGAGCAAATGGTGAAGTTATGGTATATGCGAAAGGCTCGTTGAATATGAGAACGCAGAAAGACTTTAATTTGAGAGCAGATAAGAATATAAATCTGGAAGCAGGAGAGAACATCAACATACACAGTATCGAAGGTAATACAAAAATTAACTCAGACAAAGAATTGCATTTACGAAGCAAAGGCACCCAATTTTTACAAAGTGAAGCAATGATGAATATCAATGTTGGTGTAGATTGTAGAGTAACCACAGCGGGATTATTACATCTAAATGGACCGGAGTCACCAAAATCAGAACTTATTATATTAACTGACAAACCAGATATCGATGAAAACTTAGAATCAACAAAACTTAAAGATACAATAGTTTCTGAGATGCCAACACACGAGCCATTCATTAGACCTCATGCTAATAAATTAACAACTAGTGAATTTGCTATATCAAAAGCAAGTGATGACGGCAAAGCGAATATGGAGTAAACCATGATATACGATAAAAGACAAGGCTCATTGCTAAATTATATACAAATGCCATTAAATGTTATAACAGATGTTGGCACATTTTTAGGTACAAATTACCACGAAAATGGAAATCCAAATTATATTCTTTCTCATATACGGGTTCAACTTAGTGACTTGAAAGATTTAACATTTTCATCAGTGAGCAAAGATGCGATTATACTAGATAACACCCCAACTACTACAATTGTTAATAATGTAATAGGATATAATTATAATATCTCAGATACTGAAATAGAGTATGGATATATTACTGTGGCTTCCACTCGTGTAGATATATCAACAAACAAGATAACACTTGGTGCCTCTCGGTTTATTTTAGAGAAACAACTAAGAAATATTGGAAATGTACTAGAGAAATTCGTTAAAGTAAAGATTGCACAACCACATTATGATGCGTTACTATATCACTTTTTTTATGAAGGCGTAAGTGCGATAGAAAATAGCCCAATCATAAAACTTATAAATGCAAAAGACTGGTATTCAGTAACAGATGAAATTCAAAGTAATATAAAAAAGAATGGCAAAGTAAATGATAAACTGGCACAAAGAAAGATGAAAACTGCCCAAATGTTCAGTTATGTTCCTGGTGTTTAACGCTTATCTATAACTTTATCTGCTAGTCCAAACGCAACAGTCTCTTCAGCAGACATAAAGTTGTCTCGCTCCATCGCTTCAGTCAACTCTTCAAATGTCTTTCCGGCAGTATTGTGTGATACATAAATTCCAGTAAGTCTTTCTTTCATCTTAAGAATTTCTTTAACTTGAATTTCCATATCAGTTGCTTGTCCACCTGCTCCGCCACTTGGCTGATGAATCATTGTGCGACTATTTGGTAATACATATCGTTTACCTTCAGCGCCTGCTTGAGCAAGTAATGAACCCATGCTACATGCTTGGCCCATTACAGTAGTTGACACTGGAGATGTAATAAACTGCATTGTATCGTAAATTGCCATGCCAGATGTCACTGCACCACCTGGTGAATTGATATAGAAATGAATATCTTTTTCTGAATTCTCTGCTTCTAAGAATAATAACTGGGCACAAATCAAGTCTGCCTGATAGTCATTAACCTCACTAGTCAAAAATATAACTCTTTCTTTTAATAAACGAGAGAAAATATCGTAACTACGCTCTCCATTTGCTGATTGGTCAACGACCATTGGTACTAAATTTGGCATTAGATGTTATCCTTGTGGTATTATTGCTATTATTTATATGTATAATAACATTATTAAACCCAAAAGTCAACATAAAAACTACGAATATTATGTGGAGATAAATACATGTAACATAAACTACAGAGAAAATAAAAGTTATGGCAACATTCGCAGGGTTTAGTACCAAAAATATAAATGCAATAAATCACGAGTTACAAGACAAAGACTTAGTGATTGAAGACCTCATGAATAATATCATGACCCGTAAAGGCGAACGTGTGATGTTGCCCAATTATGGGTCGATTATCCATGAAATGAAATTCGAGCCATTAACTGAAGAAACAACTGATTTAATTAAAGAAGATTTAACAAATATTATAAATGATGACCCGAGAGTTAACTATGTTAGTTGTGAAGTTACAGACTCGGACCACACAATAAACGCTATGTTAAGAATTGAAATTCTACCATCAAACGAAACCGTAGAATTAAGTATAGACTTAGATAGAGAATAATAGAGAGACAATTATGAGCCAAGAACGTACAGACAATCTATTCGCAAGTGAAAGTTGGACAGCAGTATATACTGCATTTTCAAATATCAGTCTTAAAGCATATGACTTCGACACTATCCGAACTGCCTTATTAGATTACACAGCACAAACTTATCCTGAAAAATTTAATGACTTCGTAGCAAGTTCTGAATTTATCGCAATCTTAGATTTAGTTGCATACATGGGACACAGTCTATCATTCAGACTAGATATGAATACCCGTGAAAACTTTATGGACACTGCTGAACGTAGAGCCAGCATTCTTCAAATGGCTAAATCTCTGGGTTATAATAAAACTAGACCAATTAACGCAAAAGGATTTATGAAAATCTCAAGCGTTTCAACAAACGAGGATGTGTTAGACAACGAGGGAGTATCTCTAGCAGGCAAAACTATAAATTGGAACGACAGCAACAATGCTGACTGGTATGAGAACTTTATTAGTATTTTAAACTCTTCATTCGCTGGAAATACAAAAATTCAAAATCCAGCATCTACGTTATCAGTCGATGAAATAGATTATTCTTTGTATGAAATAAATGAGGCTTCAAGTGCAAAAAACATAAATTATTCATTTAACACACCAATTGCAGGTACCACTAGAAACTTTGAGGCTGTGCGTGTTGTTTTAGACCAGACATCAGATACAATTTACGAAGATGAACCAAATCTTTCTAAAAACTTTACACTTGTAAATAGAAACGATGGTTTGGGTTCTTCTAGTGATAGAACAGGTTTCTTTGTTTATGCGGTCGCTGGACAATTGGGGTATGAAGACAAGAATTATACATCAGTAATCTCAAATAGAAGACAAAAGATATCTGAAGTAAATATATCAAACAGTGATGTTTGGGTTACGAAAGTTGATTCAAATAAATCATATCTTTCAAGTGTTTCTAAAGTAGACAACCAGAGTCGTGAAACTGCAATATTTAATGCGTTACGAACAGGTTCTGGTGATATAGTAAGTGTTGGTTCAACTGACAATAATTCAATAGAATTAACTTATCCAGATGGAGTATTCGGTAATGCCGCATCTGGTGGATACAGAACATGGTTCAGAACAGTAGACAATGATAACTTTTCTGTAGAAGCAGATGATATTAATAATGTAGCAATCACAGTTCCATATACTGGCAGTGATAACCGAATATATCGATTAACATTCTCATTGACAAGTACTAGAGACTTTACTGAAAACTACTCTGGTGAAACATACGCAAGTGTACGTAGAATTGCACCAAGAAGTTATTACTCACAAGATAGAATGGTAAACGCACAAGATTATAATGTTTACCCATTAACACTTGGTACTAATGTTGTCAGAAAATTAAAATCAGTTAACACTTCGTTTGCGGGCAAATCTCGTTACTTTGAAATGGATGACGTGTTAGGTCATCATTCAAATTTAAGTGTAGCAGGCACTGACGGAAGTTTATTTGTCGAAGACGAAGTAGTAAAAGTTCCCTTAAGTTATAACAAAGAACAAGGCAAAAGTGATAATTTTATAAGAAACGAACTCACAAAAGCAATCAAACATCCAGGCCTGTTAAATCAATTTTACTATAAAAATCACAGTGCTGTTGGTATAAATGTCGCAGTGGCAAAATCATTTACGGTATCATCAAGCGATTCGATGGTAATAAATTCTACGATAGGTAATACGGTATTTGAAGGCGACACATTTCAACTGAGCGTTGGAGAAACAACAACATACGCAACAGTTGTAACGGTGGGAAAAAATCTTAGTGACAATTCTGCAAATTACACAATAAACAAATCGATACCAGCAGATGGAACTATTATAAAAATTATAAGAGGTGTAAGAACAAAATTCACAGATGATGAAGTCGCCGCAATAAAGGCTAAAGTAGATAGCGTTTCTGAAACAACGTTTACATTGAAGTATGCATTAGTAGCCGGACTGGCACAACAATGGGAATGGCAAGTTCACACAGGTTCTGCACCATCAGAGATACATGTAGTCTTTAACTATACTTCTGGAATTAGAGACAACGAATCAGAATATATAGCAGAATTCACAGGCAAGAATGTAGCATTTGAAAGTAGAGACCAAGTCAAGTTCTTCTATGGCAACATCACAAATGTAGTTGATAACGAAACGAATCTATCTCAGAGAGACACTATATTTCTAAACTACTTATCAGACACGACTACCAATGAATATGACAATTCAGAAATTGCTTCATCAGTGACTGTAGGACAAGTAAAAATAACAGGCACAGAAAACTGGCCCAACTCAACTACCGGCCCAGGTGCAGAATTTAAGGCAGTGTATCAATACACTGGTGCAAGAGAAACATATAATTTCGTTAATACAAATCCCGCAGTTGGTGACAACCAGTCGTGGTCACATACTCTTGTGTCGCCTGATGGAGTTGAATATCCATTAGCGGCAGCAAACATATATTCTCCCACTTCAGATTCAGGTAAGATTATTGGTGACGCAACAGACCAACTAACAGGTGATGGAATTGATACTCTTACTTTAAGAATTGATGACCTGACTACCGTAACATCTTTAGATTCAGAAATAGGCCTAGACCAGCCAGTAACAGGCTCAATAGACACTAATTTGTCAAATACAAACATTACTATTAACTACTCTGGCGATGAAGAACATTCTAACGCAGATAGTAGTTTTGCAACAGTCAGTACGGCTGATTTGGCTACTTTCGGTTTTAAAGGAAAACCATCAACAACTTATTTTAGTAATGCTGGTAGTAAATTTTCGTTTATTGATGAAGGAGATGGCATTGAACAGAGTGGCACAGGAATAGTGACAACATATGATGCTGGAACTACAGAGTATACATTTACTTTACCATTTCAACATGCAGACACAGACCCAGGCACACCCGGCAATCAGAACCAGTTAAACATAAACACACATGACCAAGATATTAAATTCAAACAATATGCTTATGGTGAATTTTCATTAGTAAGTTCTACCACACTCACAACGAGTAACGTTCTTCTTAGAACTGTAACTGGAAGTTTTATTGATGCGGAACACACAACAATAACAAACACATCAGGAAACACATATAAGATTGTTTTCTGGACACACGATGTTTCAGTTGGCGACCTAATTGACGTGTTTGTTGGAGCGCCAGCAAACTTGTCAGATATTGCTGACTTCTCAGTGAGGGTTTCTTCATCGTTCGACTTAGCGATTATCGCCAAAGAAACAGGTGCGACATACAAAACATTGTCATCACATGTGTACGATGACTATTACACTCCGGCTGGATATAAAGATAACACTAAAGTTAAATTGTTTTCAGGAAGCACAGGCGGAAATCCATACGAAGTATTCACTATTACTTCTGGAAAGAAACTAGTGACTGAAAGTTATAGAGTAGGCACAGTAGATTATGATAGAGCATCAAAGTACGCATTTGCCGCACCACAAGTTGGTGTTACTACTCCACCAGTTCCAGATAATTCAGTTCCATTGACTGCTGGACTGTGGTACAACACTACTGAAAGTCCTCCAAAGTGGTACAAACGAATCGCTGGAATTTGGTCAGACTCTTTAAACTTTAGTGGTAGCGGAGAAACTATTGTCCATGATGGGACTGCATATACAGTAAAAGAAGGAATATCATTTGTTGAAGATGACTTTACAAGTTTTAGATGGGACCATTATGCTGATATAAACAAGAGAATCAATCCTAGCACAAGTAACATCGTTGATATGTATGTGTTGAGTTCTGATTATGTCAGAAATGTAGAAAAATGGATAGCAAACGATTTCACAACTTCTACTCCAGTTCCGCCAAACAATTATGAATTGAAAAAATTGATGAGTACAATTGAGCCTAAGGCAGCCATTGCTGACCATGTTGCTTATATTCCAGTAGAATTTAAGTACTTATTTGGTTCATATGCTACGTCAGAGAACCAAGCAGTATTCAAGGTGATTAAGAAGTTGGGCGTCGGATATACTGATAGTGAAATAAAAACCGCAGTATCTACAAAAGTGAATGAATATTTTAAAATTGATAACTGGGATTTTGGAGACACATTCTACTTCTCGGAACTAGCGGCTTACTTACATAAGGAACTAGGAGATTATATTTCGAGTGTAGTAATTACACCTAAATATTCTTCAAATGAATTTACAAACTTATTGAGTATCTCTTGTGCCTTAAACGAAGTGTTCATGGCAGTCACAACATCAAATGATGTAAAAATAATTACACAATTATCACAATCTGAATTACAAGGCGAATAAAGATGGCAAAGAAGATTTATGACTTTTTACCAGGACACTTAAAGAACCGCGAGTTAGAAACAATATTTGAGTCAACTCTTGACCGTGCGTTTTCTGTTGGTGAAATGGAGAAAACAAAAGCGTTTGTTGGTAGAAAAGAAAAAGGAATATTCAAAAGTAGTGATATATATCTTTCTTTTCCGCCACAATCATATGCAAGAGATAATTACGGATTAGAACCAACGTTCTCAAACAGAAATGCAACTGATAATGTATTTTATGATGATTTAATTAACGCTCTATATAATAAAGGGTCGCTTACAAACGACCACAGAAGATTATTTAATAGCAATAACACATTAAGAACTGTTGCGTTGCCAATAGATTTAGATAAATTTGTTAACTTTAGTATGTACTATTGGGTCCCATCATCATTTCGTGCTGATATCTTTGACGGCTCAGACAACAAACATTACGTTACAATCAACAATAGTACAGATATGCCACACGGCACAGATAACTGGTGGTCAAAAAATAACAGTTGGTTCCATTATGATGACATCAAGGCATATATTGATGATTCAAACTTCGAGATGATAGTACAGGCATCTCGTCCAATCATAGAATTTGACCAACACATAGAACTTAGCACTTCAAGTGCTGATAAATCTTTAAGTGATGTAACGTGGGAACTGCCAACATTTAAATCATATGATAATACAGGAACAACTCAACTTTCTGACATAAAAATATTTCACTATGTAGTTGGTGACAATTATGTAACAGACGCTGAACTAGGATTCAAACCTAAGTTAAAAGCGGGTGATTATTACAGTGAGATGGTATTCAACATTGACTTATTAGAAACATCAACCTATAAGTGGGAAAATCCAAGTATTACTACTTATAAACAATTGATGGTCTCTACTACTTTTGATTATAGAAACCTAAGACAAGAAGTTGGCGACAAAATTACAGTTTCAGAGATTGAACTTCTTCAGTCTCCTAAAAATTTCAATTCAATTGATTTATATGTAGATGGCAAAAAGCAAATAGGAAACTACACATTTGATACAGTGTCAAAGAAAATCACACTAACAAGTGAGGTTGCTGGAAATATATATGTTGATTATTGTACTTCTACTGCTGTTGTTTATGACGGCGATACAGTGTTTCAAAAAATCAATCCTTCATTAGAATACAATATTGATAATAATTCGTATGTTAATGTAGAGTTGGTTTACTCTACAATGCATGAGCATATGTCTCGTATAATTGAGACAACGAGCGGATTAACTGGAGATGCTAACGCTTCAAATAACTACAGAAATATCGGCGACACAATTGAGAAACTAAGACATGCTGATAAGGGAAGTATTTTAGTTCTTAACTCTATAGATATTAAAGAGGCATACTTTGCGTTAACAAGAGAAGATTATAATCCAATAAAAGCAACAGAATTTTTATCAAACTCTTACAACGGATACAAGAATAAACTATTAACGACAATTATAGACAAATTGTCAAACAGTGCCAGTGATACTAAATCAGACTTGCAAGTTTTAGAAGACGCAATCGACACCATATCCTTAGGAAAACACTCAAGTGTAAGCATTTTTAGAGACAGCACAATGATAAACTTTGGTGAGAATCATTCTCATTATCAGCAACTTGATGTAAATGTTATCGATGGTGGACCTGAGCAGGTAATGCCTACATTTAGAGATTCTATACTACATGACAAAGATGTTGTTATAATTCTAAATGATGTTGTTCAACGACTTAACGTAGACTATACATTATCATCTGGTGCAACAGAGATAATCTTTACAACAGACAGGTCATCTAGTGACACAATAACTGTTAGACATTATATTAACATTAAAGAGAATTATATCCCACCAAGTGCAACTTCATTGGGAATCGCACCAGCACATATTCCAGAGATTATCACAGATACGGAATATGAAACGGACGTCAGTTTTATTAAAGGACATGATGGTTCATTGATACCAGCATATCCGTTAGTTGATTACGGTCAAGGTAATGGACCTGAAACAAACAGAATAGATAAAATTTTATTTATATTCGAAACTTTAGTATTTAATAATCTATCAGATAATACAAATTCTACGATAGATAGTATGAATTATGGTCTATTTGGAACATCTACAAATGATTATTCTAATGCTGAAAAGAAATACATTATGTATCCATTCTTTAAAAAGTGGATGTCGAGGAATAGTATCGATAATTTGACTAATGATGCACACGATGCCTCTGATTTTAAAACATGGAACTATAGAGCAAAAGATGAAACAGCCAGTGGTAACTGGAGAGGCCAACTAATTCGTGCTTATGGCACAGACAGACCTTTGCTGGAACCATGGAAAGCAATCAAATTATCACAGAAGCCAGTAGATTTTGATTCTACGTATGGCACAGATTATACACTCGTAGAATTCTGGAACTCATTAATAAGTAAGAACTCTTTAACTTGTCCAGTCCCAGTTGACAATCTTGGAAAATTGTTGCCACCAAACGAATTATTCTTCGGCAACTACACATTTACATCTGACGATATAGAGTTAATGAAACAGGCGTGGGAATTTGGTGATAATTCTCCAGTTGAACTCGCATGGACTCGTAGCAGTGAATATGTATTTGCAGAATTTCTATTAATGCTGTTGACAAATCCATTTGAGATTATACACAAATATAAAAATGAATTAGCAGATATTATTGAGTATTCTAATAAGAATGAAGGCATTGACAATAAAACAATAATCAAAGAAAAAGAAAACTATTCATTTAAATTGGGCTCAAAGTTAGGTGGATTTGTTAATAACTTTAAATTGCAGACAGAAAATAACGCATTATCAAATAGTAGATTCACTGAATTACCAGAAGACAACTTTGACTTGTTTGTTCATGCTGGTGTGCCAAATAGAAGCGAATTCTTTAGTGCTATCGTATTAGAAAAAGTATCAACCGCTACTAAGCATCCAGAGTATTCATTACAAACTGCCAAAGACAGCAATTATGTAGCCGGCACGATTGTTTTAAATCCAAATGACAGTAAGTATTATAAAAGAAAAATAACTGAGGCTTCAGCAAAAGAATTAGCAGACCCCAACGTAATCGTTTTTGATTACAGTAGATGGACACTAATTTCACAGCCTAAGATTGACAAGTTTGGATTTAGAGTTCACGGATATGATGAACTAAATCCAGTATTTTACTCAATGGGGTGGGATAAAGCAAGTGGAGAAAAAGCATTCTCAACTGCCGGTGATAAACTCACATTAAAATCATGGCAATCAGGCGAGTATTACAGAATGGATTCATATACATTATGGAATGATATTCCTTATGTTTGTCTTACCAGCCATACATCATCTACTGACTTTGATGATAATATTAAAGATTGGAAACCAGTAGCAGAGTGGCCAACAACAAACAAAATTCAAGCAATGGGTTACCAAGACTTGGTAGATGATACTGTAAAGAATTATAATTATGGAGATATCTTAGAAACAGTAGATGAAGTTGCACATCTAATAATGGGATATGAACATTATCTTAAATTAGTAGGATGGGAATTCACAGATTCAAATGAGTTTGCTGAGCCCGTAGATTGGGAAAATCTATTATACAAATTCTTAGAATGGCAATCAGAAAATAATTCGGTTGGTGATTTTATCACTCTGACTCCATTATTGACTGGCGGCAATTTTAATACAGATTATGGTGTAGCCAGTGTAGCAACAGAAACATTTAAGAATTATTATCGTATAGTAGACGCATCTGGCAGACTTATACCAAATTCTGAAGTTAATTTTCACACAGACGGTTCTAAACTAACATTCACAAGCAACGTTCCTATCTATGGAATGAAGATGGATATAAGAGATATCGAACACGCATTCGTTGTTGACAGAACTGATAGTTATGGAGATGTCATATACGACCCTCATAGTCATAATAGAAATCTTAGAGTACAAGTTGATTGTAACCGAACAATCGATTGGGACGGGACGATGTCAGTTGATGGTTTCATAGTATATGATAATAAGTTGTTACCTAACTTCGATACAATGATTGCTGAAACTAATAGTTACAGAGATACATTAGTTGACCAAAGTTTATCAATTGTCAATAAGTTGAAATCAAACCAATATGGATATACAACAAGAGACTATCTAACAAATCACGGTGTTGAAAGAGAATCTCAACTAGAATTTTATAAAGGTTTCTTGTCACACAAAGGAACAGTTTCAAGTATCGATAAGATAATTAACAACAACAGTGATTTTGAAAACATCACCCAATCTGACATCTGGGCAATTAAACTAAGTGAGTATGGTCATCAGTCTTCGAAATTTACAATGACCAAAGAAGTATTAGTTGACGACATGATTCAAGACCCATTTTTAATAGAATACCAAGATACGACTAAAGAACTATTACCCGTTACAAAAGAAAATAATATAGCAATTAAAACAACGGGATATGTGAATGAATCTGATGTCAGTTACACTACAAGCACATACGATTCACTGACTTCCTTGACAGAGACTTCTTTATACGAAGGTGACACCGCATGGATACAAGCAGACACAGACAGAGAATGGGATGTTGTACGTCTTAGTGAAGTTGCAGAATTAAGTTATATTGGCGAAACATCAGATAATCAATTATATATTGGTACTGCTTCTGAAATTGATGATGAATCTGCTTCTAAGCCAATTTATATAAAAATATCTGCTGACGAGATAACTCCAACTATATCAGGATATTATTTACTATCTTCTAATGGAACAAAATCAGTAAATGGAACAATAGTATATGAGTATCTAGTATTTGAAGAAGATTTTGAACCCTTAACTGTTGAGATAGATTCCACAACTTCAAATAGTGTGTTCGTTCCAACTAGTTCAAACTCTGGTGTAGAAGCAATTGGTTCGGTAAGTAATCCAGAATTCACTGACAATGAGACAATAACAATTGATGGCACAGAGTTCACTTATACAGCAACTGGATTAACTAGTTCGGGAATTACAATTCTTGGTACAGTTGCCAACCCAATTGTGACCGAAGATGAACAAGCAAGTTTTGTTGTTTATAATTCTGGCGGTACAGTTGAAAATGGAACAAGCACAACAGTTACATTCACTGGAACTGTTGCGAAAACAATAGGTGCCTTTAGTTCTACTTATGGTGACGAAATAAAAATTGATGATACATTACTGACTATAGACTATAGTAATACAGAAAACATATCAAAAACAACAACAGCAACAAGAAGTTCGGCACTTACAACAGACAACACAGTAGTAATTGATGGAATAACAAAGACGGTAGAAGATTTATCAGTCACTGGAACAGTTTCTTCTCCAGTTATGTCATCGACAAAGCCACTGACAATTAATGGCGATACGGTTACACTGACAAGCGGCGATGATTTAACTGCAATTGTAAATGCGATTAATACAGTAGCAACTGAAGTAGTAGCAACCCAGTCATCAAATCAATTGGTTCTGACAACATCAGTTCCGCAACTAACCATGACCGGTGGTTCATTGATTGATTTAGGACTATCAACAACAAATGCTTACACGGATTCGAAACTAGATAACTTAGCGACAGACTTAACTACAATAACTGACATTACTGCTACAGTTGGCGCAGACAATCGCATGACTATAGCAAGTTCAGGAAGTCAAATGGTAATTTCTGGAACTGCATTAGCCGAGTTGGGAATCACAGCAGGTACATATGAAACGAATTCGCCACCAACATTAGATAGTGTTACTGCACAAATAAATGCAATTGGTGTTTCTGGAGTCTCAGCACAAGTTATAACTGGCACGATTAAAATAACAAGTACAAATCATAACTTAGATATCGTTGAAGTGACTTCTGGTGCTATGAGCAGATTAGGATATACAACAACAACAGCACATCCAGGACCTGGTCCAGAAACTGGTAACCCAATGGTCGCTGTTGATGCCACAGATAATATTATTGTTGATTTAAATAATCAAGTATTTCAAGGCTCAACTGTTGAAGCAGTCAAGTCTGATAGACAAGTAAAAATAACAAGCACAGAAAAGAGTATCGTTACATCTAATATTTCTGGAAATCCTCTTAGTGATTTAGGAATAACAGCGGGAACATACAGTAACGCAACTTCATCAAGTCCTTCTGCATTAGAATTCGCAAGTCAAATCACTGCGGCATCAGACCTCGTGGTTGGATTGTCGAGTGACGGAAGAATGATATTTACTTCAGACTCAGTACAAATGTCATTCTCGGGAACTTCTTCATCAATGTTAACTAGAGTTGGTCTAGTTTTGACATACTCTAATGTAACGTCAAGTGCTAACTTTAAAGCGATGCAATGGAAATCAGTGAGATATACTCCTGGATTTAACGGCTCGTCACGCTTAGAATTTGAAACAGCACTTGGACTGAATAGTGCAAGTAAATTATGGATAGACAATTACAGTACTGCCGGTTGGGCAGTGTTGAGTTATAGTCCGGCGACTGGTACATCAATTCATGCCAGAAAAGCCACAGTTATTGATACTGACCTGACTAAAAGACTAATAGTACAAGATGGTGAGAACTTTATAAACCATCAACTATATGACCCACTTAACTTAAAGATGCCAGGACAAATTGTTTCAAAATTAGATTACATCATGTGGACTGACCCTGCAAAATATGATACAACTACAAGCAACGACTTGTGGTTAGACGAGAAGTTAGATACTATATGGTGGGACACAGAAGACGCACGTTTTTATCGTTATAACGACTATGGCGATGCTAATGGAAACTTAGATGTCGATTTTGTGAGGAAATATTGGGGCAAAACAGTAGATAGTTCTAATATAATAATACGTAAATGGACAAAGTCTCGAACATTACCAGTGGCAACAACTGCATATAACACAAAGACATACTATGATACTGATGCTGGCAAAGAAATAACTGACTATTTCTTCTGGTCATCTACAGACTCTGATGCTAAGAATCTTGCAATGCTACTTGCCTCTTCCGCTCCTAAAAATAGATTCTTGCCAGTAGGTAAAACTAGTGCGATTATTACTAATCATTCTAAATCATATGACAGTAGTAAAATAACCACATCATTAGAATATCAAGTAACAACCGGAATTCTAAAAGAAACATCAGATTGGCAACTACTTATAGAAGACAATGATACTCCAATTAACCCTGTAGTGATGGATGACATGACTGACTCCATCTCTGGTGTTACTATAGATAATCACATGTATGATGATAAATGTAGATTCAAGTCTACATATGCTACAAAGTTTACGACATCAGACTTGGCTGATATTAACTTCGCAGTTGTAACACCAGTTGATGCTAACGGCAATCAGTTTATATCCGGTTTAACTATAAACGACATTGTGGTCACACATGACAACAAGACAGTAAAATCAAGTTATCTAACTATTGAAGGCTCTACTCTAAAAATAAGTCAAAATCACAAAATGACTGTTGGTGATGTATTGCGAGTGTATAAGATATCAAAGACAGATAATAATTGGTTCACAATTGAACACAAGGCAAGAGAAAACTTCGCATCGATTATTAATGCGGTAATGAGTAAAGAATTACTACAAACTAAGTATTCAAATCATGCACAATATATAGACACAGATGACTTTATCTTTAGTCTTGGTGACTGGTATATAGATGACAATTACAAAACTATCAAAACTTTCTCTTACCTATCAACTACTAGAGAGTTTGATATGATTGGGCAATATCAAAATGGAATAAAATCATTTAAGTTGAAACTACCAACACATGACGAATATTACTTTGAAATAGATAACAGACTTCAACTAGTTAATAGAAGCAAAAGTTCGTTGAATATAGAACTTTCATCTATAACATATCCAGAAACAAAGACAGGCGGAAACTTTGTCATTGGTGAACAGTACGAAATACTATCAGTTGGCACAACTGATTTCACTTTGATAGGTGCTGACGCAAATTCCGTTGGTGTGACCTTCACGGCAACTGGCACAGGAACAGGCAACGGCACAGTGGTTGAAGAATATTATAAGAACGCAGTAGGAGTCCAAATACAAGAATTAATGAACCTAATTAGAAATCATTCTGAAACATCATTTATTAATAATATATTCTATAGAATGATTGATTATCTTTATACAGAAAAATCTTATCCTGATTGGTTATTTAAAACAAGTTATTTTGACCTAAATCTACATAGCAGAGAATTAAAGCAACACGCAGTGTATCAGAGAGACGGTGAGACTGACATATTAGAATATATCAGAGAAACAAAACCATATCACACAAAGATACGAGAAGTAAAACGATTAAATAAAACCCAAGACACAGCAATCGTATCAACAACTATTGATGAGAATTTGAATCTTACCTTAGACTTCGGTAAAGCAAGTAGATATAAGAAACAGGGCGAAGTCTTTGATGGTGGCACAACAGGAAATACGCCAACAAATACTACAGACAAAGATATTGGCAGTCATGGCGATTTAGAAGCAGGTGATTTTTTAAGAAACCGAACTACTGCAACTACAGTTGCCGGTGGTATAGATACAGGCCAAGTTGGTGCTAGAGCAGTTGAATCTTCTGTTGTTGTTCTACAAGATTACAAAGACGGAAGTAACGATGCTGACATTCCTGGAAGTTACGTTGGTACAAAATGGGTTCCTAATTTAAGTGGATTTACACTTGACAATACAGAGTTTTACGTGTATGATGTTTATGGTAGGGGCTATAATGTTCCTATTAAAGATTGGGGAACATTAGCAGATACTTGGACAGTTAGTGCCAGTTCTTTCGTAACAGGCAGAGAATACACTATTGTATCATTGGGTGATGACTTTTTTAATGCTGGTGAATTTGTAAACGGGACTGAGTATACCATTAAATATAAAGGAACAACAGACTTCACTTTAATCGGCGCAACTAATAATTCGATTGGCACTGTATTTACAGCAACAGGAGTAGGTTCTGGAACAGGATTGGCACAACGTTCGCCAACAGACTTCACACTAATTGGAGCAGCCGATAATAATATTGGCACAGTATTTACAGCAACGGGTAGTGGCACAGGCAATGGCACGGCGAGAGGACGATTTAAGTATACCGGATTACAAGGAACAGCAAAGACAGAAGAATTAAGTGCCTCAAAGAAGAACAAGAAACTGATTGCTGTACAAAGTGTTAGTAATCCAGAAAATGTAGAGTTTATGATGTATGATAAAAACACTGGCGGTGAATTAAATATTGTAGAAAGGGCATTATATACAACAGTAGGACACAATTTTTCACAAAATGATAGAGTATTTGTGCTTGAAACGCCACTAGCATTAGTCTTACAAGACCAGAAATAATTGTAGTAGAACAGAAGTATTTGCATAAATGTATAAATACAATAGTAGATAAATATAAGATATAATCTAAGAGACGGATATAACATGTTTAAAGACGTAATAAAATCTCAAGTAGTCGGTACGCTCAAAATCTATGATAAAGAGAGTGGTGATGTGCTTGTGCAAAAGAAAAATGCAATTCATCCAGGAAATATGGCATATGTCATGGCTTCGGCTATGGCAGGTACAGCAACGAGCGTAAATGCTAGTGGCAGTGCGCCACATATTAATTGGATGCAATTTGGCACTGGTGGAAGTACCTCAACTTCTACTCTTTCGTATCGTTCTCCAAGAGTCTACCCAACGTATGACCAACTAGCAATAACGGCAAGCAATGCTTCATTGTATGTTCCTACATACGAACAGGAAACAGTTAATACTGTCTATTTTCCAGGAGAGGACATGGGGGCTGGAGAATTAGTACCAAACAACACAGCAAAAGTAAAATTTAGTGTAAACGTAAGTCACACAGATTATGCAACTGCTGTAGGAGTAGCGATTCCAACAAGTGATAGTTCTGCAACAGAGGCACAAGCAGATGCTTTTACATTTGATGAAATCGGACTTCTCTCGGGTGTGACGAACAGTAGTGCCCTGGACAAAACAAAAACATTAATGATGACGCATGTAACTTTCCATCCCGTGTTACTTGCGGCAAATAGAACAATTGTAATTGATTACACAGTTACAATTCAAATTAGTTAAATTTTAGGAGTATAACAATGGCTTCAGGCTCAACAATTACAAATACAGACTTAAACAGTCTAAGAAGTGCTATGGATACTATCTTAAACGGCACAGGAGTACATGGTGGTTATAACCAATCACATACGATAACAGCAAATCCATCAACAGGTGACACTATTGATGATGCGTACCATGATTCACTACACAGTGCGGCAGCAAAGATATCAAATTTTTATAACATCTCAAATCCATTCACAGCAGTCGATGTTGGTGATACAGTAACTTGGACTGATTACGGTTCAAAAATATCAGCATTCATCACTGACATTGAAACACGTTTTGATTCTCCTTGGTCTTACACAGACTGGGACACAAGCGTACAGAACGAAACACAAGAAACAGCATCAAACTGGAACGGAACTAGAACTCAAATTGTTAAATTTGAATTTGGTTCAGCGGCTAACTTGAATGCTTGGTTCACCGCAGGTGGCGAACTTAGAATTTCAGCATCACATAGTGCTACAGGTGGCGAAGACCAAGGTAGTTCATGGAATCAATTATGTGGTGAACTAGGAACATTCACTTACTCAGTAAGACCAGAAGATTCAAGTTCAACTGATGCACGTACAAGATATAAGCACAGTGACTTAACAACTTCTTATGTTGTTCATAAGAAAGAATTTGCAGATGCCTCTGATTATAGTGCTAACTATATTCAAGTTTCAGCAAAAACAGAAAACAGTGGTGCAGACTTATTAATTCAGATTGACTTAGCAGATGCTCACGTTGCCCGTAGTGGCAGTGGCTCTGGTTATGGTGGTGCATGGTCATGGTCAGGTTATGATACTGTTCCAGGAACATCAACAGTTACAATCGCATCAAAGAAATTAACAAATGCCTCTGGTTCAGTTATGTTAACGAACCCAACTGCAACTGTTACTGATAGCCTGTAATTTTTAAATTGTGGAAGATGTAATATGCCACAGAGTTATTATTTAACAAAAAATCACCAAAACAATGCAATATTGGTGGCGAATTTTAACTCTTTTGTAGGAGATATTAATAATATCGTAGGCATAGGCGTTGGTAATTCGGGGTACGGTCAAAATCATCTCGTTGTTGCTGAAGCAAATGAGCAAGTAACAACACCATTGTGGGATGAACTTTTAACCGCGATGCTATATGCAGGCAAACATCAAGGCACAAACTTATATTCGCCAACTAGTACAACAGATGCTAGTTGGCCATCAGACGATATTCTATCAATTATTCCTACTATAACAACTGATATAGCAAACATAGTAGGAAACAAACTAAACAGTGATGTAGCATACATGACTGTAAACGCAAACCAAAAATCCACTAACAAGACATATTACGACCCATCAGGAACTCCGGGTACTCCTTATTGGACAAGTAACGAACAAATATATTACGAAACAAGAGTTCTCTTTACAGACGCAGATGCTCGTAGACATTTTTTCAATACTGGTGGTGAAATTAGAATTGACACAATTCTTTCTAGTATTGATATATCTCATGCACAAAGTTTAGATTGGAAAACACTCTTAGATAGTATTGGCGTTATCAAAATAAGACATTCTATAACAGAAGCATCTACAGGTGTAGGATTCGAGGGACCAGGATTTAGTAGTCTAAACACAAATTATCAACAAATATACAAAAAAGGTGGAACTGGTGATTATTCAGACAACCAATTATTCGTTGAAGCAAAACTTTCAAATAATTACGACATAGATATTAGAATATGGTTTAATGAATTACACGAGTCTACTTTGGTTGCAGGCAACTTTGTGATTGGGACCGAGTACACCATCGTTAACGCAGGAACAACTGACTTTACATCAATCGGTGCGACAGACAACCATACGGGTGGTACTGTTGTGGCACACACTGCATTAGTAGTTGGTGATGAATATGTTATTACATCTAATACTGACGCCACTAATCCAGTCGATTGGGTGTCTTTGGGTGCTGTAGATAATGCAATAAACAGAACGTTCATAGCAACTGCAACTGGAAACGCTGAGACTTTAAGCAGTGAACTTGTTATTGGAAAAGATTATACAATAACAGCAGTTGGTAGCACAGACTTTACAACATTAGGTTCAGCAGATAACAATATAGGTACAACTTTTACTGCCACTGGTCAGACTGAGACTGTATTCAGAAGTGGAACATTCGTAGTCGGCAAGACTTACAAGATTACAGTAACAGGAACATTAGACTTCACTACAATTGGAGCGGCTGATAATAATCTTAATACAGTATTTACAGCAACTGGAACCGGACTATCCGATGGAAGTACTGGTGAAGGAACATTACAGAATTTAGGAACTGCTGATTACGTAGCAACAGGCACAGCAACCACTACTGCTACTAGATTTACAGCAACTGGACCTGGAACTGGAACGGGCATTGCATCATATGTAGTTTCAGGTGATAATTGGACAAATGGTTCATATTCTGGAACATGGATAGGAACAGATTATGTTGCTGGTTCATTAACTGTAACAATTGATGAACTAATAACTGAAGATACACCAGATGGTGTAACACTTACATCCCCAAGTTATTCCCATATTTCTGAACTTTAAGACTTGACTTTTGGTTGATTTTACTGTATTATTAGTAGTAATATAGGAGAATAAATTTATGGCCGAGAGTATTAAAGATATAGCATCAGAGAAGGACTTAGAAAGATTAGAGAAAGCATTAGACTTTTCTAATACAATGAAGACTTTCAATCTAAACAAAAACAATCTAAAAGTCAAAACACAGAACTTACTAAGTTATAGTACTGCTGGTGGCTCATTCACAGTTGACCAATCACTCATATCTTTTATGAATTTTGTCGTTTCAAATGGTAAAACAGAGATAACACTACTAGATAAAAACGACATACCTGTTCGTATCGAAGATACTGAAAAGTTCCTTGATGATATCTCTAGTTTGTACTTCGAAGTAGTGAATGACTATTATAACGAATATCAAAAATTAAGAAGTTCTCGTAAAATAGAAAAAGTATTAGAAATTTAATATGAGTAAGGGTATTATAATATTTGCTCAGAATAATGAGTACGTCAACTATGCCGAGCAGGCATGTGCATGTGCTGGTTATGCCAGAAAGAATCTTTCGTTATTTGACGAGATATGTCTAATAACTAATACTGAGACTTTAAAATCAAATAAGAAACTAATTAATAAGTATTTCGATAACGTAATTATTAGTGATAGTTTTCAACCAGACAATATACGATTGTTCAAAGATACCACACATATAACTGAATACGCATCATTTAAGAATATGGGCAGAAGTGAGGTATACGAGTTATCTCCTTACGATGAAACACTTGTAATAGACAGCGACTATTTCATTATGAATGATATACTAGACCAAGTATGGGATAGTGAAAATGATGTAATGATTAACTGTAAATATAGAGATGTATCAGAACGCCACAAAGAGAACATAGAATACCTTGATAACTTTAGTATTCCTATGTATTGGGCAACAGTTTTTTATTTTAAAAAATCTGATTTTGCCGAAAATCTATTCACTCTCATAAGTCACATAAAATATAATTATAAGTATTACTATTACCTATATAATTGCAGTGGCAATCTATTCAGAAATGACTTTGCGTTTTCTATGGCATTACATATATTGAACGGCAGTGTCGCATTTGATGTACCATCATTGCCATTTGATTATCTGAATAACAGTTTTGACCTTGATGATATTTACAGAGTCAACTCACATAATGATATTATTATGTATTGTGCTGACGCTGAAAGAATTACAAATCATCTACTATCAAGGTTTAAAAATGTGGATATACATATTATGAATAAGAAAGCAATCGCAAGATGCATTAATGACCTGTTAGCAAACGGAGAGAAAGTATGAGCAAAGGATATATAACTATTGCCCAGAATAGTGGAGATATTGATTACTTAGAAATGTCATATGCTCTTGCTCTCAGTTTAAAAGCAACACAAGAGAATAGCAATCTATGTGTATGTGTAGATGAAGAAACAAAGAAACTAATAACTGACAAACATAAAAAAGTGTTTGATGCCATCGTTGATATTCCTTGGAATGATGATGCTAGAGGAGATAAGTGGAAGATACACAATAAGTGGAAATATCCACATATGACTCCTTATGATGAAACTATTATACTTGATAGTGATATGATATTCACTGAGAGTGTAGACTATTGGTGGGATTATCTTGCTAAGAAAGATGTTTGGTGTTGCACGAATGTTAAAACATTTCGCAACGAAGATGTAACAAGTGACTACTATCGAAAGAAGTTCACTCAATTAAACTTACCAAACGTATACAGTAACTTCACTTACTTCAATAAGTCAGAATTAACTTTTGAATTCTTTAGAATGGTTGAGTTAATTATGACTCATTGGAATGTGTACTTTGATAAGTTTCTTGCTGGCGTTGGACAGAATTGGATGAGTGCCGATGTGGCATATGCATTAGCGATTCAACTATTAGATATTGAAGCAGAAACATGTGATTACGACATTAAAGATGTTCCTACTTTTGTTCATATGAAAAGTATGGTACAGAATGTACCAGTAACTATGATAGAAAGCAACTGGACAAAAAGTATAACAAGTGAGTTGGGAGATGATTTACAAGTTAAGATTGGCAATTTCACTCAAACATTGCCTGTACATTATGTAGAGAAGAATTGGATGGACGAGAATAAGATTAAACAACTCGAGGACGCAGTCTTATGATAAGTCTTATAGAGAAAACTGATACGTGCCGTGCTGTATATTTTGATGGTTTCAACAAGATTACACAGATAACGAATGAAGTCCAAGACACAAAAGATTTATTTGCATGGTTTGAGATTAAAGATATTGAGCCTTTTCTTACTGGCAGTTACAAATTTTCAGATTATGTAGTCAAAAGAACAAAGAATCCACTCATATATGAGATTATAAAATCAAAAGTTGATATTAAACGAAGAAATAAAGACAACCAACTACATAAGATATTAACAACAGAAGATGCTGATATACTACTTTCGTTCGATGATGATGAATTAGTATTCGAAGCAAACGACAAATTGAAAGAAAGTATCGATGTTGACCCAAATCAATTGGTTAGTGTTGCTGGCAAAACAGACCACGTATTCTTTATTACACACAAAGATAGACCAGAATTTCTAATAAAAACAGTAGAAATACCATTTTCTGAACTATTATCCACTGGAAAACATGTTAAGTTAGCATTTAATAAATACAATATAAGTGTCTATACACAGAAGTATTTTGACAAGTATTCGTGGAGAAAAGTATGAAAGAATCAAAAGTTGTCATAGGTGATTTAGATGTATTCTATATCAGTTATGACGAACCAGCAAAAGAAGAACATTGGGCGAACCTAATGATGAAGTTTCCATTTGCTAAAAGAGTAGATGGAGTAAAAGGATTTGACAACGCACATAAAGAATGTGCAAGACAAAGTGAAACTAGCAGATTTATTACTATTGATGGTGATAACATCGTTGATGAAAAGTTTTTCGACTTAGAGATAACTTTCCCAGGCGACACAGACTTAGCAAACTCTATTGTTAGTTGGAGTGCTAAGAACATGGTTAATGGTTTAGTATACGGTAATGGCGGTATCAAATGTTGGCCAGTTGACTTGGTGTTAGAAATGAAAACACACGAGAATGCAGAAGACGAAACAAAGAAAGTAGACTTCTGTTGGGATTTGAATTATATTCAAATGAACAATATCTACTCAGAAGTATACAACGCAGGCTCACCATTTCAGGCATTCCGTGCAGGATATCGTGAAGGTGTTAAGATGTCACTAGACGAAGGCAAGACTGTGCCTATTGAAGATTTTAAAAAGAGAATATGGCCAAAAAACTACGAAAGATTAGTAACATGGTGTAATGTTGGTGCTGATGTAGAGAACGGCATTTGGGCTTGCTTTGGTGCAAGACTAGGATGTTATGATATTAATTTTGTAGAAGATTACTTATTGGAAAACATTTCATCGTTTGATTGGTTTAAATCTTATTTTGAAGAAGAAGTTCTTCCTACTGT
>Ga0208793_1000388_pt1 | contig 30022 bp, 21 predicted proteins | sample 17_taG_FD_184092 | JGI IMG/M metagenome (GOLD analysis project Ga0208793, IMG submission 184092) | Marine viral communities from the Subarctic Pacific Ocean - 17_ETSP_OMZ_AT15314 metaG (SPAdes) (version 2) | ecosystem: Environmental > Aquatic > Marine > Oceanic | place: Pacific Ocean | collected... | reverse complement strand
TACGATTGAGCAGAGCATCGGCGGCAACCACTGGGTTACAGAATCTCGCGGCCTCGGCGACACCATCGCCAAAGTGACCGACGCCCTGCACATACCCAAGTGCGGGAGATGCAAGAAGGATCAGGCTAGACTTAATAAGCGATTCCCATACAAAAATAAGGACTAATCATGGCAACTGTAATTTGGCTAGGAACAACGGACGGCGACGTAACGGTTGGGACCAACTGGTCGGGTGGTGCTCAACCCACGGCTGGCGATGACGTGGTTATCACCGGCAGCACAAGCATTGACGGTGCCACACTGTCCGCGTCTGGAAATCTCAACAGCTTCATCGTGCGAGATTACACGGGGACGATTGGCTCGGCCAGTGCGGACCTTGTGATCGACCTCGCTGCGGCTTCGGAATCCTACATCGATGGGTCGGGGAAGATGTATCTCGACTTCAACGCCTCGGACGTTGATGTGGACGTGATTCAGACGCAGGCTGCGAATGACACCTCTCGCGGACTGCACCTGAAGGGCTCGGGCCTGAACAACCTGAAGGTCGGCGGGTCGTCGTCTGTCCTGTTGCTGGAGTCGCTCGACAACGACATCATCACATACGACGGTAATGCCAAGGTCACCACCGATTCTTCGGCGAGTGCGGTCAATTATATCGGCCCCGGCGAACTCACCGCCTACGGGGACTTGACCAATATCTACGCGACCGGCTCTGAGGTTAATTACTATGGCGCGGCCGCGACGATCATTCAAGCCGAGAGCGGGGCCCGCATCAACTACTGGACAAACGCCGATGTCACGAACGCGAACGCCCACGGGGGCGTGGTTGACCTGAAGGATCAAACATCGGCTAGGGTTGCAACTAACACGAGCGTCACCCAGAGCGGCGAAATCCTGTTCGGCGACAACTGGACGCCCACAAACGCCCCCTCTGGTGGCACGTACAAGATCGTGTCGGCATAACTGTTATTTTATAAGTACCCCCTAGACATGGGGTTATGAACAAGGCATAATGGAGGCACCATGGCGAAGAATAAGTATTACGACGAGCCCAAGATTCTACACCCGGGAAAGGTTCTGCACCCGCCCAAGGTGCCTCACGGCCCCAAAACCGACACGTGGCATGGCACGGACAAGCGCAAGGCGGAGTTAGAGGAGAAGGCAGCGGAGAGGGCTGCGGCCGCTGGGTCGTCTAAAAATCCAACACCAACACGGCAGGAGGAGCCTGAAAAGAAGACTGTAGAGGTTAAAACGCCTAATAAAAAGGGGTCGGGCACTACCAACCCTAGCAGCCAAGGACTACCGGCAGGCTTTGTTGAGCACATGGATATGGACGGCAACCCACTGCCGACATCAATCCCCACAAAGGCCCAACCAACCAAGCGGAATGACGTGGCCACAGCTTCCGACTTCAGTAACGTGGGTGGCATCACCCCCTTTAGCCTAAACACCCCCGGGGCTGGCGGAGCTGGCGTCCTATCGCAGTCTTCCGGTGCGAACCCAGACCCCACGAGCTTGGCGGGGGTCGAAGCTATCAACTCCTACCCCGGCATGACCCGCCCAGACCAAGCGGCGGCCGACGCGGCGATGCAGGAAGTGGATTTACTAAAAAACCGGAACGATGCTGCCGAGCGCGCCAATAGGGAGTCCAGTGCGGCGATTGACGCGGCCTCCCGTTTGGCTGCGGGAAAAAAGATCGACGCCAAGACGTTGACGCCCGGCCAGAGAACCGAGTTGACAGGTGACCGGATCGGCGAGAGCAATGATATTGCCAAGCAGATTGATTACAGCGGCTACCTTGAGTCTCAGGGCGTGACGCCGGAGCAGGCCGCGAGGGCACGCACGGTAGACACGCTGGAAGGCCGATCGATCGACGCCCCGAAACCTGAATACTCCGACCTTGAGGCCATGGCGGCTGAGGCGGAAGCCGCAGGGCGAACAGGGACCGAGGCCCAGAACATCCTTGAGCGGCAGGGCGATGCTCTGTCTGGCTTGGAGCTTGACGAGAACGCCACAGAAGAGGACAAGCAGGCGGCCATTCTTGAACGCATCCTATCCGGCAAAAAGTCTCGCGTGGACAGGACTCCGCACGGCATCGATCAAGCGGCCGAGCAAATGGCCAATCTAGAAAAGACTATGCCGCCAAAAGAGTTCGCAGACTTGCAGGCTCGACAACTGGGCCGCCCACCGCACATCACGCCGACCGCGTGGGATAAGGAGATGGTTAAAAAGCAGGAGAGAGGGTTTCGCGCCCTTGACTCTGCCGCCGCTCGTCGAAACGGAACCACGCCAGAGGTCGAGGGGGCCAAGAGAGAGGCAGCCTCCATCCTTCATGGGAGGGAGAAGTCGCAGCAAGAGCTTGAACAGCAAGAGGCTAGGGCCGCTGCCGCATTGTCATCGTGGGAAGAGCACGGAAAGGTACTCGCGTCCGAGGCTGAGAGCTTGTCGCAGATCGCCACTGCATCCGCGAAGGAGGGTGGCACGCCCAATGACATTATCAAGCAGTTGAAGGAAAACACCAAGGCCCGTGCGGAACACGCCAAGAAACGCAAGTACCTCTTGATTGCAGACCCCGAGCTGCGAGCCACGGTTAGAACGGCTGATGAGGAGGGCCTTGATGTTCTCTCCCCAGAGCAGAAGGCAAGTTTGGATAAGTATTACGCAACACAATAAGTGAGCTTGAATTACTATGGAACAACCGATCGACCCGCTGTCTGAAACCCCCAGCAGCTTTGGACAGGAGGGTTCTCCTGAACCAAGTGTCGATCAGTCTGCATACTCGCAGCCCGAGCAGCTCCCGTTCAACCAGCCGCTCGCTACACCCCTCCCATTTAATCAGCCAGCGAGCCCAGCCCAGCTCCGTGCTTTACGCCGGACGCGGGCGGCGAGTCCGGCTCCAGCCCCGACCCCGGCTCAAGCCCAAGCCCCCGACCAACCACAACAGGCTCCCCTAGCTGCACAGCCACCACAGCCGGTGGATACGCAGTCTTCTCTGGACGCTCGCCGAAGAGTCGCGGCTGCCACGGGCGTGGTCGCTCAGGTCCGACCCGAAGACCCGGATATGTCTAGGCTCCTAAACGCCAAGGCCGCAATGGAGTCTCCAGAAGCTGCCGCTATCTTCAATGACCCCCAATACACGGCGGGGTGGGGTGGGTATGCTGGTGCGGCGTCTATTGGCCAGCAGGGATACCAAAAGGCAAGGGGCAAGCGAATTGCGTCGGCAAGCGTGCAAGAGCAAGCGTTTATCCAAAAGGAGATTGACAGACGAGCTGCCAAGCCGAGCATTGGAGTTCTCCCAGATGTCCCGATTGACATTAGAACTGGCCAGCCCTTGGGCCCCGCATTCTCCATTGATGATGCAGCGATGATTGGGGAAGATGAATATGTGGACATGCTCGCGAGTGAAATTGGAAAAATCCCAAACGAGGCGGGCCGCGAGCAGTACCAAGATTACCTAGACAAGTTCATCCCCCACATCTACGATGTAAACCCGGCATTGGCGGCGGAATTGCGGGCGGGTCTCCCCGGACAGTCGGATGAAGACAACCGAAGGGAGTACCGAGATCGAATCAAGACCGTCAAGCAGGTCAGGGATCAACCCAAAGAATCCCGCGACCTGTCCCTGCTGCGGAAGGGATTGCCAAAAGAGGTAAAGCGGGAGCAGGAGGCACTGGCTCACTTTGGTCCAGAGATGGGCTATCTACACCGAACATCCCGGGAGGCTCGTCTTCAAGAGCTAGAGAAGCTGTCAAGGCAGAGAGATCAGCGAGGCGAGTCTATTGCCTTGGATATGCTAGATATTAGCGATCCAATCGACGAGGCTATCCAAAAGGCGTATCCGATTCAACCCGGCCAGTCTAGGGCCCAGTGGCGGATGGGCTTGCCGGAGGGGGTTAAGGAGGCGACGCGGGCAGAGGTTGGCCGAGTTCGGGAAATCAACAAGTTCATTACAGAGGGCGGAAGTCTTCCAGATGACGTTGAGGGCGAAGAACGTGAAAGACTTATTGAGTCTCGCAACAAGTATCTAGCCAGCGTGGGTAAGCCGCCCGAGGACGCACCGGATAGAGGCATTGGCTCCACGATATACGCAGGCACGTCTCGCGCCATGCTCGATGAGCTGGCAGGTGCCAGTGAGCTGGCGACGACTCTCAAGCCGTCTCTGCGTGGCTCTACCGCCGACATCGCATCCCTTCTTCGGGCATCCAAAGAAGACCCGATAGTGGCTCGCGGCAGGGCTGAATATGCCAGCATTTTTGATGGCGACGCCTCGTTTGGGGATAGGGTTAAAAGCTTCCTTGGCTCTGGTGCGGAAAACGCCACATCGCTCATGCTGTCTGTTTTGGGTAGCAAGGGGGGTGGGGCTGCCGCTCGACTTTTCCGGCCCGCCGCGAACATTAACTTTGGCCTACGCCTCGCGGGGGCTGGCGCTGCCAACTTCCCACGTGAGTTTGAGGGACAATACTCAGAGGCATTTCGGGACAACTTCCTGCAAGGCATGAGCGGCGAGGCTGCTGATAAAGCTGCAAAATGGGAGGCTGGCGGATACTCGATTTTATCATCGGTGGCCGAAGCCGTGCCCGCCCTTACCCTGCCGAGTGCAGCAAGCGCCGGTAAGTTCTTTAAGACGACCGCAAAAGAGTTCGCAGAAGAGTTCGCCGTCGAAGGTGGACAGTCTTTGGTCAGCCAATTAGCCCGCCGCATCTCGACCGACCTGCTCGGAATTGAGAAGCCGGACTACGACATGATGCAGACCTTGGAAGAGGCGGTCATGGGCGGCATCTTCGGTGGTGGAATTGGCGCTGTCGGCTCTGCTGCCGCATCGGTACAGTCTGGGGCGCATAAGTCTCAGGCGTCGAATATCATCACGAGCGACCTTTTGCAGGCTATCGCCCAAGGCAGGGGCATCGACGCGGGGGCGGCAGCCCGCGTTAGTGCGGAAGGGCAGCTTGGCGCGACAGCGTACGAGGGGGACATACAAAAGCTAACCGAAGCGTGGACGCCACGGGTCTCTGAACTTACGGAGAATCTAACCGCCAGAGACAAGCACAAGCTTATTCGCGCCCAAGCGGAAGTTGGGGCCGCCCCAGAGGGTAGCCCAGACTGGTTTGCGAAGGGCGTTAAGAAAGAGATCGAGAGGGGCGGTTCCCGTGTTGGCCCAGATCAGCTTGACGTGAGTGAGGCTGTGGAGCCAGAACAAACGTCGGCCGAGAAGAGGGTAAAGGTTGCCACGACCGACCAACAGAAGCGGCTGGTTGAGCAGTTGAACAGCAACAAGAAGAAGCCGAAGGGCGTCAACTTCAGGGTGTCTGAATCACCAACCTACGACGACGCGATCATCCAGCGGGTCGGGCGGTCGCTTGGGTTTGATGTCGTTCTATACGATGCTGTTGACAAGGATGGGAACGCCTCGCCAGCCCCCATGTTCGGCGTGCAGCTCCCCGACGCTGAGTTCAAGAGGATTGTCGGGATTAAGTCTGGGCAAAACGCTTTTCGTGGAACCGCAACCGTCTTTCACGAGGTGATTGGCCACGCTATGCGTGCGTCCGGCGACAAGGGTAGGCAGGAGTTTGACAACCTACACGCCAGCCTGTCCGAGGTCATTGGGGACAAGAGCGCCTCTAAGATACTGAATAGCGCCCGGCTATCCTACGTCTCGAAGATGGTTCGTTCTAACAATGAACGCCTTAACATTCCCGATGACAAGCGGGCCGACCTTGTGAGTCGTCTGAAAAGTTCGGATCGCGAGGTTCGCTCGGCCGCTGCCGTAGAGGCGGAGGGTTATCTTCCGCAGGACTATCGAGACGAGAAGTTGATCGAAGAGGCGGTTGGCGATACGGCTATTGAGCTGACCCGCCTTATCCTTGGCAGCTCGGAGATGGCTTCCATCCCCGCCGACTCGGTGGGTGATAAGATTGCGAGGTTCTTCCGCAAGCTCATCCTGACAGTCAAGCCCGGCAAGAAGGATGAGGGGGATCACCGCCGCAAGGTTGCCCAAGAGCGCATTGTTGCGGCCTCTCAGATGAGGAAAATGGTTTCGTCTCTATCTGGCAATGAAGCGATCCCCCAGATTCGCAAGTTGTTGCAGCACGCAGAGGCCAAGCGAACTTCCGAGGCTGCCCAAAAGGCCAAGGAGCAGCAGGCCGCAGACGCGGTGGCGGAGATTACCCCAGATGCCCAAGCACAGCCCACGCAAACTGACCAAGATCAAGGCGAGGCTACAACTGAAGCAGCTCCAGAGGCAGCCGCAGAGACCGTGCCAGAGGGTGCGGCTCCTGTTTCCGAGGTGTCTGAGGCGGCTGTGGCGCAAGACCCCGTGGCGGAGCTTCAAGCAGAGCTAGATGAGGTTCGCAACACCGTTGGGGACTTGACCGAGCAAGGTGCGGATGACGCCCAGATAGACGCCCTGCTGGACCGCGAGGTTCAACTGCAAGAGCAAATTGACGAGGCGATGCTGCAAGAGCCCGAGCCACCGGCCGACGAGGCAGACACCACCCCTGACACCACTACGTCAGAGAAGCCCTCAGAGCCCGTCTCAGAGGCTCCAGCTAAAGAGGTCGCTGAGGCCGCCGAGACCCCAGAGACGCAGGAGGCGGAGGCTACGGGCCGGGAAGGGGCGTCTGAGCCCAAGAAGAAGAAGCCGGTCGCCGAAAAGGCCCCGGATACGGACCTTAACTACTCACTGGAGACCGCAACCACGTCTGAGGCGGGTAGGCTGAAGGCCCTGTCTGTGCCCGAGGGAGAGGGTGGCTCCATGCCGCCTGCCACGTGGTCCTCTCTAGATGAAATGGGTTACGACCCAGAGAACGCTCAAGACACCCAGCGGAAGAACACCGAGGCGACCTACGCCAAGTGGGCCGACCTCGTTCCACCCGGGTCGTCTGTTCTCGACTTCTCGGCGGGGCTTGGGTACGGGACGGTTGCGTTCCGTGATAAGGGCCACGACATCAGTGCGTACGAGCCGTACACCGACGAGGCCAAGCGTGCCGTGAGCCCCGAGTTCACGCAATCGACCGAGCTTGAGTCCAACGCCTACGACTACGTCGTCAACAACGCCGTGCTCAACGTGGTTCCTCTATCCACTCGCGTTGAAATCCTGCAAGAGATCAACCGCGTCCTGAAGCCGGGTGGCACGGCATTTATCAGCGTGCGTAGCTGGGGTGAGGTGAAGAAGAACCTCAAGGCCGGGAAGCTTGTTGGCCCCCGTGAAACCCTCACCTCGACCGGCACGTTCCAAAAGGGATTCAAGCAGGATGAGCTTTACTCATTCATCCAGACTGTCCTCCCCGACGTGAAGGTTGATCGTCTTGGCGTTGGCGACGTGAAGCTACAGTTCACGAAGCCCGCAGAGGCTGCCCCCTTAGACGTAAACTTCTCCCTTGAGTTTGATGACATGGTCATCGACGCCGAGCGCCGGGTATCTGAGGCTCGTGCCGACTACACAAAGAAGGACGCCGCCAACTGGCTGGTTGAAAAGTCCATTCCCCTTCCACGGGCTTTCGTACAGGCGTCGCTGGGTAAATACCCCGAGAGGCTGAATGAGGTTGTGGACTTCATGCTCGCCATGCGAGAGAAGGTGGTGGGCGGCAACATCAAGCCACGAGACATCGCTAAGGCATACATCATCACGGTCGCCTCGCAAGGCGGACGCGAGACGTGGCCCAGCATGATTGAGTCCAAGACTGGATTTAAGGTGCCGGACCTGTATATCGAGGCGAGCGGAAAGGCGCGTCCCGAAGATGTCGCAGCGGCGTGGCTTGCCAGCGAGAATGGCCAGAAGGCCCTTGACAATATCGACTCTGACAAGTTCGACCCGGATGACTGGGCCGAGATGTTTGATATTCGCCAGACGTGGGGCGACGACCGGCTCAACACCAACAATGTTGCCGGTGTTGCCGTGAACGTCCGGCCGTTGTCCGAGAAGAAGAAGGGCGACCAGATCATCACCATCCCGAGCCACGTCAAGAAGACGGCCAGCACGGAAAAGGTGAAGATTGAGCGGTACTTCTGGACCGACGCTGATGGCATGCAGTACGACGCTCGTGACGATCGGCGTGACGAGAGCGGCAAGCTTCTGGTTAAACCGCGTGCAGGAAAGATGGTTAGCGTTGACCCCGACAAGCGAAGCAAAACGACCATTTCGGTGGAGCTGCCCGCCGACCATACCAAGCAGTTCATGACCGAGAGCAAGGAGGTTGAGGTCTACAAGTGGAACGAGGGTGCAACGCGGTACAAGGTAAAGGATAGTGATGTCGGCAAGAGCCGCGAGGTCGCTGTCGGAAAGAGGAATGTCGGCAAGGCCCAGAGACATCTCGGCCACGCAGCGGAACTCGCCAAGGCGGTTAATGACGCCAAGGGTGATGTTACAGCTATCGAGAAGGCCCTTGGTGACCTTGTTGGAATCGGCAAGGCCAAGCTTCCCTTCATCAAGCACTTGTTCGGCTTTGGAGATGCGCCAACGATCGACGCGGTCGAGATCAACTACTGGCTTACGGGAACCGGCGACACCCGACGCCTCGCTCAGGGCGGGATGCAAAACCTTAGCTGGCTGATCCAAGAGGTGAAAGACAACAGCCGACTTGGCAACGCCGTGGCCGACGAGCTGAACAAGCGGGTGTTCGACCTGCTGGAGAACTCCGACCTGCTGCCGGACAACGTGCCAGCAGAATACGCCGGACACATCCTGCACCACTGGCTATGGGATGACGCTAAGGGAACGCAAACCGGCCACGCTGGGATGATGGATGCGATGCTGAATGCGTCACTGCAAGAGACAGACGCGGGCCTCCAGTCCGACAAGCGAATCCCCGCCGAGCTTGACAACAAACTCAGCAACGACATCATCGCCAAGTTCAAGAAGGACGACCCGGACTTCAAGAAGACCAAGCGAATCCCGGCGGATCAGAGGGAAGAGGCCGACCGCCTTAGCCTGACCATCACCGACTACCGCATTGCGGGAACGGCCGTTGAAGGGCTGACGCCGAGCAAGGTGTATGGCGTTAAGCAATACCTGCTGGGTGCCTCGCGAGTTGATGCCCCCGTCGGCGTGAATGAAGCCGATATGATTGAGGGCATTGAGGCGATTCAAGGGAAGTCCTATCGCCCCGACCGAGACATTCGCCAGCCTAGCCCCAGCTTCAGCTACCAAGAAGTTGACCAACAAACCACTGAATCGTACACTAAACACTTTGGCAAAACCCTGACAGAAAAGGGGTATCGCCGGGAGAAGGACCATGTCGCAGGCAAACGTACCGCTATCCACAAGAGAGTTACAGGACTTCGAGCGCCATCGGGCTATGAAGGGGCACCCGCGAACGGGGCGGATTTCCCAGAGGCCACGATCGAACGAAGCCGCCAAGTCCATCGCCGCATCCAAAAGGCTGGCCGAGCAGTATCGAAAGCAATCAGAAGCACCGACCCGAATGTAGTCGGCGAATCTCTCGTCGCTTGGATTCGCAACCCACAATCTGCACCGGCGTCTGTTCGTCCGTTCATCAATGACGTGACGAAAGACCTGTCTATTGTCAAGATGAAGGACTTGGACAGCAAGACGCTTGAGCTGACGGATATGTCGTCTGAAGCCGACATGGTCTACTACGACAATGAAAGCTCGTCTGTCTACAAGACGTACGACCTTGACGGCGGCTTGGTTGAGCACGGGCTCGGAGCTACAGAGATCAACGCATGGAACCCCATGACGGGCGACCGGAATCCGTACTTCGCGTACGACCGAAACGTGCCGCTTCTCGACTACATCCAGCGGTACGACATCGCGAACCAGCTCGGCATGCTGGTGTACACCGAGGTTGTCGGCATCACCGACACCAACAAGCTTCTCATTAAGCAGCCATACATCGAGGGCCTGCAAGACCTGACCGAACAGTCAGAGGCCGACGCCGCTATTGAGCAGATGGGCATCACCCGTTTTGCCAGCCCACGAATGGATCAGTCTGGATGGGTACGCCATGACGGTAAGGTGTACATGATCTTTGACCTGCACGTCCAGAATGTGCAGAAGACACCTGATGGCAGCTACTTCCTTGTTGACCCCGCACTGCGCGAGTTGACTGTGAAAGAGCAGGTTGTGCTTGGCATTCCAGAGGAGTCGGTCGCCACCGGCACATCCCTTGAGCAGTTCCTGCAAGGCCCGGACGGTGTTGAGACTGGGACAGTTATCGACGGCGTGTTCAATCTCCCTGACACCGACGCGGCCAACCTCTCTCTGCAAGAGGCTGAGACCGGCGACTTCGACACGATTGACACGGGCGATCTTGTGGGTGAGATGTCCACCATCTTCCCATACGATCGAATGAAAACGGGCTGGGCTGTCTATAACGTGGGCGGCATTAAAGTTAAGATGCTTGTCCATGGCGGACCAGACCACCCGCACACTGAGGACCGACAAGGGTTGGCTGGAATTGCCACTCGTGGCAAGGGGTCGGCAACATCCCTTCTCAATAAGATTCTAAAAATCAAGCCAAAGTATGGCATTATTATCCTTGGTCGTCACGAACAGCTAATTGGAAATACCGACTTCGCCAAGCTATACATGCGCGTGGCAAAAGCTCGTGTTAAGAAGGGGTTGCTCGACGAGTCGGACTTCTTGGCGGAGTTTAACAAGAAGCGTGTTGAGCTTTTATCCAAGCGTGCAAAGAAACAGGGCAAGTGGGTGGACGTGATTGGAAAGACCTCTCCAGCCCGACCTCACTGGGAGGCTGAGTGGACCAACCTTGACCAGATCGACAAGGCTCTTAATGTTTCCAGCTTTGACCAGCGAAAAGAAATCTTCGACGCGAGACCCCGCGTTAAGGACAAGAAGTTTGCTGGCGTGCGGGGCTTCAAAGATAGCGTTGGGTCACAAGGCCATGTTGACCGTGGGTTCCCAGACCTGTCCGACATCTTTGAATCCCTGATCGAAAACGACTGGGACCACCTTCCCGCTGGCACGGCTGTGTCGGCTGTTGAGTTTGGGGATGATGTCAAGCTGGGCACGGCAAAGGAACTCGGCTTTAAGGATCACCCCGGATACCCCTACAACATCAGCGCGATCCGATCAGGACGACTTTCACACACGTTCCACGCGACAGACTTGGAAGCACAAGACTGGGAGGGGCAGACGGCGGCGGAGCGACAGCTCAAGCTCAAGAACTACATCCACCAAGCGTCGAACCCACCGGTTCGTGTTGGCGAAAGCTTGAACCCGGCAAACCCCGTCCCCGCCATTGTCTCCATCGTGAACGCATCCCTACAAGAGGCGAATGCCGACTCTTCGGCTGTGGCTCGCGAGTTGATTAACCAGCCGCACAACCCACTCGACAACCTTGGCATGTACTCACCGCTTGGTGCGTTTGTGGACACGCTGACGCAGAAGAAGCTCACCCGCGAGCAGTTCCTTGGCATGGCCAAGAAGAGTGGCGTGAAGGAAGAAGAGCTTGAGTGGTCTGGCTTTAACTTCTGGGCCAAGGGCCGGTCTAAGTTTACGCTGGCCGAGCTGAAGGGCTACGTCAAGACGAACCGCGTGAAGATGATCGAGCGGACGCTGGGTGACCGTGACACGGCAAGCTACCGACAGGAAACCGATCACTACATGGCCGCTGATGCCGTGAAGTGGTCTGAAGATGGCCTTAGTGACATCATCTCGGACACGACCGACTATATGGATGGTCTCGGCGATGATGGTCGAACATGGTTTAACGTGCAGGGCACGCTTGCCATCAAGCTCGCTGCGGCCCGTAGCCAGACATCACCGCAGGCGATGGCAAAGGCTGTTGCAAGCATCCCCGACCCCAAGTATTTCCAGATTCCCGACCGTGTCCGCAAAGAGATTCGCGACGAGCTGCTAGACAACGAGTCGTTCAGGGAAGAGGTGACCGGATACATTGCCGCGCTCGCCAAGCTCGCCAACACGCCAAGGCCCGTTGTTGAGCACACCGGACAGTACAAGGACTACACACTTGGCGGTGCCCAAAACTATCAAGAGATTCTCTTTTATTCACCAGAGTTTGCTGGCACGTACAGTGCCCCGCACTTTAATGAGGACTCGGACTACGGGGAAAACCTGCTGATGCACGCCCGCCTTACCGACCGAGAGGTTGGCGGCAAGCAAATCCTGTTTATCGAAGAGGTGCAAAGCGACCTGCATCAAGCCGGTCGGGAGCGAGGATATAAAACAGAGGGCGGGGTTCAGGATGCGTTTGATAAGCTGGGGAAAGCTAGGAATCGGGTGCAGGGCATAAGAGACGAAATGCTGGACCGGGGCCTTGCCCCAGACAAGCTTGGCAAGATTCACCGGGACGATCACCACAAGTTCATGATCGAGGCAATGGTTGAGATTGTCAGGCTCGAAAACGATCCGGCGGTCCCGGGGAAGACATACCAGAAGTGGGTCCAAGAGATGAAGGGCCTCGCGATCGAGATGAGGGAGGCTCTGCCGACGATCCCAGACGCCCGTGATGCGCTCGACGCCGAACAGCAGAAGATCAGTCGTGCCCCATTCGAGAAGACGTGGTCTAACTTCCTACTAAAGCGCATCGTTCGTAAGGCAGTGGAAGAGGGGTACAGTGGAATCGGCTGGACAACCGGCGATATGCAAGCGGATCGGTACGACCAGTCTCTCAAGGAGAGTGTTGATCGCATTGTCGTTAAGCGGGAAGAGGACGGCGTGATGGTGTACACGGTCTCCGCCTACAAGGAGGGCCGAAAAGTTACCGACCGGGAGGTTGAAGAGGACTCCGGCCTGCGTGGTCTTATCGGCAAGTCGATGGCCGACTCTGCCATCGCGTCGTTTGAAAAAGACGCCAGTGCCAAGCCGGAGTTTACCGGTGATGACATTTCCATTGGCGGCCACGGCTTCCGTACGTTCTACGACAAGATGTTCCGGGGCGAGGCGAAGAAGCTTGGCAAGAAGTGGCGCGTCAAGCCAGAGGTTCAAGACCTAACCTACGGCTCTGGTTCTGGAGTGAACACCGACCCCATCCACACGATGATGTTTAATAGCGATCTTGAGCAGTCTGTCGCCGATCAGGGCCTGCCGCAGTTCTCGCTACAGTATTCCGACGTTGGATCGTCTAGCTCTGACCTGTGGTGGATGGGCGTTGACGGCCTGCAATTCGCGGCGGCAGAGGCCAAGGCTTCCCCGTCGTTTACGCCTCGGTTCGATGGTGCCACCCGACCACAAGATCACAGCGACATCGCGAAGGCGTGGTCTGGGATTGTTCGCGGCAAGGTGGATCACGGTGAGAAGGCCATCAGCCTGACCGGCCCGCTTGATAGTAACCGCTGGCACTACGGGGAGATTGAGCAAGCAACTCGCGCTGCGGCCCGACAGCTCCGGCTCATGTTCCCTGACTATGCCGTGCATACCTTTGGTGAGGCACAGGCACCACTGGCCAGCCCGAACTTCGCTCTGGGTGAATCGATCCCGGGTGGTGGGTTCGCCATCCAGCAGGACGTTTGGTATCACAAGGCGCGTCGCAAGTTCCAAGATAAGTTCGAGGCTATCCAGCGACTGCAAAGGGCAATCGAGGATGCGGGCGGTAGCTTGGACGAGCAGAGCGATGTCTATCTCTACGAGTCTCTCTTCCACGGCAAGCTTGGCCGTGACATTGATGTCTTGCAGCGCAACTACGTTGCTCCAATGATGCGGGCCCTGTCCGAGTCCGGCCTTGAGATGAGCCGCGTGGACCAGATCGCGATGGCGAGGTTTGCCCGGGAGCGAAACGAATACGTCCGAGAAATTAACCCAGACTTCCAAGCTGACTACTTCGATGAAGAGGGGAACTTGATTGAGTCTGGCGGTTCAGGTATGCCGGACCCAGACGCTGACGAAATCCTCGCTGAGGCAAGGAAAAACGGAGATTGGGACAAGGCCCAACCCGTGTTGAACGCCCTTGACAAAATGAATGACATGAAGCTGAGGGCGCTCGTGCGATCCGGCATGCTCTCCAAGGAGTCGGCTGCGGCAATGAAGAAGCGGTATCCGAACTATGTGCCCCTTGTTGGACACTCTGGTGATACGCTGCAACCAGAGCTGTCATTCTTGTCGTCTGGACCGGCCGACCCAGAGATGGCTCAGGCCGTCATGGGTGTCAGCTCGACGCGGTACAGCGTGTCTGAAGAGGCAACTAAGCGAACAACTGGCCGGGTGACGCTGGCCGAAAGCCCGATCGTGGCGACGGTTGCCCTTACCACGAACGCCCTTGTGATGTCTCGGCGTAACGAGGTGGCCCAGTCTCTGCTGAAGCTGGTGTATGAGAACCCCGACCCGGACATGTGGGAAATCGACAAGCACCGAACGTCCTACTACCTCGACAGGCAGTCCGGTGAAGTCCGCAAGCGCACCGCGAAGCAGACGGCTCAATACTCAGAGCGTGTCATTGACGTGCGGGTTGATGGTGAGCTGGTGTCGATCTATGCAAAGGACCGGCGAATCGCCGAGGCCATGCGGAACCTTAAGGCTTCCGAGATGCCGTCCTACCTGCGGGTCATGGGTATGGCCAACCGCTACTACAGCCAGCTTCGCACGCAGTACAACCCCGCGTTTATGCCTGTCAACTTCTTTAGAGACTGGCTGACGGCCGGTATCCATACGGGTGGTGAGATTGACTCGAAGTTTGCTGCGAGCGTGATGGGTAAGTCATGGATTGTGATGCGAGCCATCTACAACTATGAGCGTCAGGGCCGGTCTGAACGCCTCGGCAAGGATGCCAAAGACCCCAAGGGCAGCCAATACTGGCGCGACATGATGGAGCGCTTTGAAGAGGCTGGCGGCCGCGTTTCATTCTTGGGTCTTCAAGACTTTGAGAGTCGGCGTAAAGAGCTGGACCACCTGCTAGACGACATGCGTGGCGAGGGTGGCAAGCTGCGGTCGGCCCTCAAGCCGATGCGGGCCATGATGGGGTGGGCCACAGATGTCAACGCGATGGCTGAAAACGCGGCTCGACTTGCCGCCTTTGAGACGGCGATCAATCGCGGGTGGACCGACGCCCGTGCCGCCAGCTTGGCTCGAAACCTTACCGTCAACTTTAACCGTCGCGGAACATCCACCAACGCGATTGGCTCTCTGTTCGCATTCTTCAACGCAAGTGTCCAAGGTAACACGAGAATGCTTCAGGCGATGGTCAAGTCCAAGGGCGTTCGTCGAATCGCCATGAGCATCGTTGGATTCTCCGCCATGTTGTCCCTCTTTAATGGCGTGTTCGGTGGCGAAGATGAGAACGGCGTCAACCGGTGGGCAGCTATTCCCGCTGGCCTGAAGGCTCGCAACCTCATCATTCTCCTACCCGGCGGGGATATGATTCGGTTCCCGCTTCCGTGGGGCTACAACGTCTTCCATGCGTTGGGCACGAATGTAATGGATACGGTAATGGGTATTCAAGCACCATCCTCCGCCGCCTTCTCGACCGTAATGTCGGTGGCTGATAGCTTCAACCCCATCGGACAGTCTGCGACGTTCGTCCAGCAGTTCACGCCAACCGTTCTTGAGCCGTTTGTTCAGTGGACCGAGAACACGGCGTGGCACGGCGGCCCCGTCTACAAGGAGCCATTCCCGGGACAAGACACCCCGAACGCCTACCAGCACTTCAATTCCGTTCGCGACGCATCCAAGTGGGGTGCTCAGTTCATGAACGAGGCAACGGGCGGCAACCAGTTCAAATCGGGCTGGATGGATGTCAACCCAGAGATGCTTGACCACGCATCGAACGCATTGTTTGGCGCTGCTGGCACATTCGCTGCGGACGTTGTTGATCTGGCCCGAACGGTCGGCGACGACCCCCGCAAGGTTGGCGTACGTGATGTCCCGTTCCTCAACAAGTTCTACGCCACGCCAAGCGAGTACGCATCCGAGAGCGACTTCTTCGGCATCAGCCAAGAGATCAAGTCAACCCTCAAGCTGCACAAGAGCTACGTGCAGGCGGGCATGACAGAGGAGGCGGCGGACCTGCTGAAGAGACGCGGCGACCTGATGGGCGGCGAAGAGATTATGGACGAGGCGTACGACCTCCAGAAAGAGCTGCGCGACCGTGCCGACCTATTGAGGGAGATGGGCGAGAGCCGTGACGAGCGGATGGCGTCGCTGCAAGACTACCTCCGCATGTACAACGAGAAGAAGGATGAGGCCACCAAGGAGTTGTATCGCGGCAAGTCGGGCAAGTCCATCCTTCGCCCAATGGCCGACATCGCCCTCACTCTTGGTATTGACAAGGAGTGGGGAGACCGGTTTGTTGAGAAGGGTTGGTCGCCCAATGTCCTCATAGAGAGGATTGAAGAGGCTGACACCACTATGTCACCCCGTGATGTTGAGTCCCTCATCCAAGACATTGGAGAGGAGCGAACTAGGGTGATGAAGCGTGCCGCAAAGGAGGTTCGCGACATCGCAAATCTTCCAAAGTGGCCTACAAAACGCGACTAATATGGTATAATGGTGTCTCTTATCCCCCCTCTTTTAAGGAGACACCAATGTCCGAAACCACGTCCGAAGTCGCTGTCCGTGTGGAGAGTTCTCCCGCCCAACTAATTGAGATGGCTGTTCAGCAGGGTGCTGATCCGGCCAACCTTGAGAAGCTGATGGACCTGCAAGAACGCTGGGAGGCCAAGCAGGCCAAGCAGAAGTTCGACGCAGCGTTCGCCCAGTTCCAGTTCGACTGCCCACCCATCGTGAAGCAGAAGGATGTCAACATGGGTGGTGGTGGCTATAGCTACGCACCCTACGAGGACATTATGCACGCCATCCGGCAGCCTCTGGCCAACAATGGTCTGTCCCTGTCGTTTGATTCCGAGATGCTTGAGGGCGGCCTGCTGTTGACGACATGCCGCGTCTCCGGCCATGGCTACTCCGAGCGAAGCTCTGTCACCCTGCCGGTCCCAAGCCAGATGCGTGTGAACGACACGCAGAAGGCCGGTGCTGGCCTGTCCTATGGTAAGCGGTACGCACTCATCAACGCCCTCAACCTGTCGGTGGTTGGCGAGGATTCAGATGCGGCTCGTATGAGCGAGAAGTCGATCGATGACTCCCAGTTCGACATCTTGACCGATATGCTTGAGTCGGCGGACGCCAATGTGTCCGGTACGAAGGACCGCTTCTTGGCGTGGCTTGAGAAGGCCACGGGTGCGGTTGTTCTTCGAGAGCTTCCCAGCAAGCACTACGCCATGGTCCACGAGATGCTTCGTGGAAAACTCAAGGCTGGCGTGAAGTAATCCCTGTAATCTAAAGGGTAAACGCCGACCCTCAACGGCGCATGACCAAGGAGTCACAATGGACCTTAACGGATACTCATCGCTTTGCCACGACGCCAACAAGCAGTGGTGGCACGACGCAGACGGCAACAAGATTGAACGCAACAGGGGAGAGCTTCTCTGCCTCATTCACAGCGAGGTGAGCGAGGCTATGGAGGGTGAGCGGAAGGGGTTGATGGACGACCACCTACCACACCGTTCTATGGCAGAGGTCGAGCTTGCCGACGCCCTGATCCGCATCTTCGACTACGCGGGTGGGTTTGGCTATGACCTGCAAGGCGCGTTTGAAGAGAAGATGGCGTACAACAAGACGCGAGCAGATCACAAGATCGAGAACCGCCTTAAAGATGGCGGCAAGAAGTTCTAAACGAACCCGCCGGGATTCCCCGCCACGCTACCTTCACGGCCCCACGGGGCGGTGGGCGAGCGTCCCGGCATTCGCTGCGACCTGTAGAGAACGGCAATTCTAGAAACGGCCTTACCCGTGGGTGCAACTCCCACTCGCAGCATTCTCACTTCGAGCAACCGGACCACGCGGAACAGTGGATTGAAAGGCTTACAATGAAAATCTTATCCAAAGAACAGTACACCCCAGAATGGTGGGACGCCCGACGCGGCCTCCCTACCGCGAGCTGCTTCTCTAAGATCATCACACCAGCACGTGGTGAGTACAGCAAGCAGGCCGACGACTACGCATGTCAGCTCGTGTCTGAGTTGTACGACCCGACCTATGGCCAAGATGACGACGGCTTCAAAACATCGGCAATGAAGAACGGCACCATCCTTGAGCCGGAGGCGCGTGCGTTATACCAGCTTCATAGGAACGCCGACGTTGATGAGGTTGGTTTGTGCTCTACCGATGATGGTCGGTTTGGTGCGTCACCAGATGGCCTCGTGGGAGACGATGGTTGCGTTGAGATCAAGAGCGTGATTGCCAAGACACAGATCGCATACATCGCGAAGGGCGTCCTGCCCAACGAGTACAAGCCCCAGTGTCATGGCCACTTGCTCGTGACCGGTCGTAAGTGGTGCGACTTCTTCTCGTACTCACCGGGACTGCCACCGTTCCTTATCCGCGTCACACCTGATGGGTTCACCAAGAAGCTAGAGGTGGCACTCAACCACTTCCATGACGAGCTGAACGCCCTATGCCTTCAGGTGTCGGCCATTCAACCGCCGCCAAGTCATGAGGTGGAAGAGCCCGGAGATGTTGTTCTCTTTTAACCACATGGTTACCCTTATGGTTCCCCTTGTGGTTCCATATTCGCATTGCGTTGTATAGATAACCTGCTATACTGCCCTGACAACGTGTTGGTCTCCTTTCAGCAGCCGCCTTGCATTAACTTGCCGGGCGGCTGTTTTTTGTGGTTGTGTTTAGACCAAAAAATCGGGGCGACGAGCCATTTTTTCCTTTTTCCCTTAATACATAAGAGCTTACAGCCTGATCTGTACCAACTCTCTTCTTGCTATTCGGGTATGGTTAGATCGTGGCGCATAAAACCCCTATTGCTAGAGGAGTTATGCAAGGCTATTCGGTATAAGGCCGAGTCGCGTATGCTTAAAGTCTCACGATCTTTCAGCCTTTTTCGACGGTGGGTTGGATCGTGACTCACCCACGCCCGTAGAGGGCGGCTGTCCAGCGGGTCATAGCTGGTCAGTCTCGTAGCGTTCCGTCTGTCCTAACGAACGTAGTTGGCATGAGCCACGCATGGCTGGGCCGACAACGAATAGACCCCGACACATTGCTGGCAAGCGTGCGTCGGGGTCTGTTTCCGAATCTGTTGGTTGTTGCTTGCCAGCACGCCGTGATTGTAGCGTGCGGTCGAAGCTGGGTCAAGGGTCAATTAGGTCGAGGCACCTTTTCGCCTCTGCTCTCAAGTCCTCACAGTATTTAACCGTATCTCCAATCTCTTTCTTGAACCGAGAGGCGACCTCTGACTGGGTTTTCCCGTGTATATCTTTTCCAATAGCATATAGGCGAACACCCCGAGTGAGTGACTGTACCGCATATCCACAGCCATCCTCCACGTGAGCGACCTTTATTTCAAAGATAGTGCATTCGTCTTCATCATATCCGTAGACCGTGTCGCCAACAGAGAGACCCTCAAGCGGGAACTCCGCTTTCTTGGTCTCATATAAGTCTCGCCAATACGCTTCCATATCTTGCATGTCATAGCCCTTTCGTGGGGTGGGGGGGGTGTAAAAAAGCATTCTACACCTGTGCACAACTCACCGCAACCTGCTACAATACCCTCTCCTAATCACCCCCCACCTAACTAAGGAGACCTTATGTCATCGTTCAACAAAGTCATTGCAATGGGCAATCTCACCCGCGACCCCGACCTACGCTTCCTGCCGAATAATACGGCCGTGTGCGACGTTGGCCTTGCCATCAACGAGAAGTACAAGTCAAAGCAGACCGGAGAGATGGTTGAGCAGGTCAACTACGTGGACTGCACCGCCTTCGGCAAGACGGCGGAAAACATCGCCCGCTTCTTTACAAAGGGCAAGCCCATCCTCGTCGAGGGCAAGCTTCGCTTCGAGCAGTGGGAAGATAAGAATAGTGGACAGAAGCGCAGTAAGCTCAAGGTCGTGATCGACAACTGGCAGTTTGTTGGTGGTAAGAAAGACGGTGACGGCGGTGGCCAGAGCCAAGGTCGTGGTGGACAGCAGGCCGCACCACCACCGAACCCAGAGGACATCCCGTTCTAACTTGATGTGCAATAGCATTTCTCTAGGCCCCGGTCGCACTGAAGCGGTCGGGGTTTTTCTATAGTAGTGCTATGCGATTTTGGGTTATATGTATATGATGGTGTCGGTCTTACATTTATCAAGGGTATCTTAGTGTCTATAAAAAAAGCTATCGTCCTATCGGATTTGCACGCGGGCAGTTCATACGGCCTGCTCCCACCCAACATTAAACTGCAAGAGGGCAACACGGTGGCACAAAACCCGTTGCAGGAATACCTCTGGAAATGCTGGGAGGACTGGCAGGGCGAGTGGTTTGAGAAGCACGTTGGCGATGACGAGTTTATCTTAATCATCAATGGCGACGCGACCGAGGGTGTGCACCACGGGACCAAGGAGATCGTCAGCCCAGACCCGGCCGACCACCGCATCATTGCACTGCACGCCCTGTCGCCCTTGGCGGAGAAGGCGAGCCACGTGTTTGTGGTGGAGGGCACTGAATGCCACACCGCTAACGCAGAGCACAAGCTTGCGTACGACCTCGGCGCAGTTCGACCGAAAAAGAACTCGTACCTGTCCGCATGGCGTACGCTGCGTGTCAATATCCACGGCTGCCCGTGCATGTTCTACCACCACATCTCCACCACTAAGCGTGTCTATCTTGAGGCGTCCCAACTATCGATCGAGCTTCGCAACGGCCAGCTAGAGGCTGTCCGGGCTGGCGTTGAGCCCCACCGCGTCCTCGGCTGTGCACACCGTCACCGCTACGGAAAGTATGAGGCCGGTGATAGCCTGTCGTTTGTTACACCACCATGGCAAGGTGTTACGCGGTTTGGACGCAAGGTTGTGCCCGCAGCATTCTGTGAGCCCGGCGTGATTCTGCTAGACTGGTCCGAGAAAGAGCATGGCGAGACGCCGGATGTCCACGCCATGGTTTACGAACCACCACCATCTGATCTGGAGATTGTAGAGCTATGAGCACGACCTCAAAAAAAGTAATCGGGAAAATGTCACTGGCAGAAATGCTATCCGCCGCAGAGCTGGACACCGTGGGCGACCTTCCTACCCGGGGAGGGCCATACGACACCGCAGTCGGGTGGCAGGAGCGGCTTGGCATTAGCAAGCAAAACTTCACCAACCTCTGCAAATGGCTTGGTGATGCCTGCGAGAAGCGACGGGGGTACGTCATGAGGGTGACGGGTAAATACCGGTGCACCCTTATTTATTCTACAGTCCTTGAGGAAAAGGCCAACGAGCTGGAGAAAAAGCTATAGGTTTGACGTGTCAGCGGGACCGCCCTACAATGGCAAGCCCCAACAATCGCCACAGATAAGGAGAGCGATATGAGTAAGCTGCCACCCATGCCACTGCACGTTAATGAACTGATGTCCGACAGTTATTGCCGGAGGTTGACTGATGCAGACTTCGGCCGATACATGCGAATCTTGTGTCGGCAGTGGGAAGAGGGTGACGTGCCCAAGGAAGCGTCGGAGGTCATCAGGGATGCTGGCCTAGACTTAGACTCGGTCGAGAGAGTCAAGGAGCTACTAGCCGAGAAGTTCATTGCCAAGGATGGTGGGCTGGCCAACGAGAAGCTGGCGGAAGTTCGCTCCGCGAGGCTTGCACAGGCCGAGGCTAGGAGAGAGAATGGCAAGCTTGGGGGGCGACCCAAGAATGGGTCAGGGACGACCGGGTCGTCCCCCAAGTCGAAGGTGAAGAAGAAGAGTGCCAAGCAGAAGAGGGAAGAGGAAGCGGCCGCCCTTGAGGGGTTCGACGATTTCTGGGCCACCTACCCCCGTCGAGAGGCCAAGCCCCGGGCACGCAAGGCATGGATCAAGCACGACCTCCGCAGTAAGCGGGAGGCTGTTATGGCTGGCCTACAGAATGCACTGGTAAAGTGGCGGGGGAAAGACATTGAGTTCATCCCGCACGCAAGCACATGGATCAACAATGAGCGGTGGACCGATGAGGTTGGTAAGAACAACGTGCGCACCGTTGACCCCTTCGACCGCCTTGGTCCAGAGTGGATCACCCAACTCCTGCAAGAGGTGCAGTCCAGCGACAGTGGCGTCCTACATCAGCGTGGCAATATCGACACCGAGCGTGCAATGCGGAGGTTGGCCAGAGCAAAGGGGCTGATCTAATGACAACCCCGCTCCAGAAGCTAGAGAGTATTGCCGCTGAGGATGACGATGGCGTGAGGTGGGTTCGGGCATCCCGGGCCATGGAGGCCCTTGGCCTGCACCGAGGCACATACATCCACTGGCGGAAGCGTGGCCACTGCCTGACCGTCAATCACATTATCACGAAAAAAAGCCGGACGTGCACGGATGGCGTCATTGTCGCCCTGCTCTACGACGAGGTTGTCAGGGCATACAAGTCCCGACGCAAGGTTCGTAGCTGGTCGAGGGCTGATGTAGAGTTCTTGGAGGATTGGTACGCCGTGCGTTCTGTTCGGTGGATCGCGGAAAAGCTCGATCGAACAGAGGTCGCTATCAAGGAAAAGGTTAAAGACTTGGGGATGAGCCTAGCCCCTACCAACGGGTCGCTGGGGGTTGGAGAGGTGTCCACCATCCTTGGCGTGCCGCGATCCCGGGTAAAGGTCTGGTTCCAGAGGCACCCCAAAGAGCTACGCAACCGCCCCCGTGCCGTGTCTAAGCTGATGTCCACCAGCCCCAAGAAGGTAATGGCGTTCCTGCGCAACCACCCGAAGATCAAGAGCTTGATCGAGCAGCGCCGGATTGATTACATGAACACCCTAGCATCACCCATAAGGAGCCCGGAATGAGTGCGGTTATCAAGGATTTATCCCCAAAACAGTGGGACAAGGTCGAGTCATTTATCAGGGGTAGGCTGCACGGCGACACCAAGATTGATGATATGGATGGCGCTGGTGCGATGGAGGCCCTTCGCGAGGCTGCCGGTCGGTGGCACCCCACCCAAGGCTGCCGGGTTGACCCGCTGGGTGGGTGGGACTCAGACCTTGTCGATGAAGTGATTAAACTGTTCCGTCTTCGCAAGCGGCAGGCTTCTCCCTAGCCTCAGCCCTCTCGGCCTTCGTTTTACGATCGTGGCACGCCTTGCATAGGACTTGCAGCCTATCCAGTTCACAGAACATGCCCGACACCGTCCCATCCCACGATACATGAGCACCGATCGGCTGGATGTGGTCCGTGAATATGTTGTTTTTCCTCTTGCCGTCAATGACAACGGAGGCGGTCGCCTCATGGGGGGGTGTTCCGTGCCCAGCGCAAAGGTACAATCCCCGGCTAATACGGGCGTTTTTCTTTGCCTGCTGGTTGGGGGGCCACTTCATCCACGCCTGCCGGAGGGCTGATCGGATGAAGGAATTGAACCTCGCCTCGGTCCATTGACCCCCATTGCGTGTTTTTGGCGTCTTGGCGGGCATGCAAGCTCCTTAAATCCATATAAACCTCTTGATGGCATCGCCTTACGAGTGTACCATATGGCGGATACACGATCAAGGCATCCCGCAGTGGAGCCGAAGGCCATGAACAGCTATGATTCTAACCACATTTGGTCGAAAGGCGTCCTGCTCCGGCATGTCGGCCCGATTGACGCGGTTGTAGAGGAAGATATCGAGATTTTTGGCGTGCCCATCCCGAAGGGCTACCAGACGGACGGGGCTTCTGTTCCACGCGCCTTCTACAACATCATTGCTCGCTTCACTCTGGCCCTTCCCGCGGCCCTTGTTCACGATCTGCGGTATGACCCCATCCCCGACCATGACGGGATCAAGCGCAGGTCGATGACCCGCAGGGAGGCTGATCGTGAGTTCTACGACAACCTAATTGGAATCGGTATGAGCCGGAGACGGGCATGGGCTGCGTGGTCTGGGGTGCGCCTAGCTGGTGGAATCCCTTGGCGTCGAGGGACCAAGAATGGTACACTCAATGTAGGAGACTGGTAATGAAATCGGACACACTTATCTTCACATTCTTCCTTATCGCAACCCTGATTCTCTGTCAGGCATGTGAGTCGCGTAACTTTACAGCGACCCGGCCGGATGGGACCACGATCACTTACCGCCGGGTAAGCATTATTGGCGACTCTTCCAGTGAGGGGGTCAGCGTCAGCAAGCAGGGCGAAGACCTCACGGTGGATGTGGGGGCAACGGGCTCTCAAGCTAAGATTGAAGCTCTCGGCGCTGTTGTTGACCTGCTGAAATGAATCACGGAATCATTATGTCAGATAAGCAAAAGTTTAGAACCATGGATTGTATTGTGGGCATCGCGTTGACGGCACTATTAGCTGTCTCTTCGTGGGCCTTAATCAGCATCGTCACACTCAATGAGCGAGTTGCTGTGATTGAGTCCACCCGGTTCACTGACGATGATGCAAGGGAGCTGATCCAGCCGAAGCTTGATCTGATGCTCTTGCATCTAGAGAATCTGGCTGAAGACATTGACAAACTGGAGAAGTCGCAATGAAAGAGAAGTTACCTCCAACTAAGTTCCTTGACGGCATCTTCGCAGTTTCGCTCGTGTTGGTGGTGATCTTTCTCTCGACGGCTCACGCTGAGGTTCCCCTGATGCACGAGGTTCCGGATGATCGACTGGCCCAGATTGAGGCGAAGATCGACCTGCTTCTCACGCGCACTGATCCCTCTGAAGATGAGCCTGAGCCGGGCGTGAACATCAACACGGCATCCTACGACGACCTGCTGACTATCCCCGGTGTTGGCCCGATTACCGCTGGCTCGATCATCGCAGAACGAGGCCAGAACGGAACATTCTCTTCGTGGAGCGACTTGACTGTCAGAGTCTCGGGCGTTGGGCCTGCGACCATTGCTAATATGCAGGCGGGAGGGGCAGTCCTTGAGTAGTGCTGTAGCACACAATCAAGCGGAGAAAGCGACTCATGAAAGAATTGGTCTTCGTGATGAAGCGGAGCAAGTCCTCTTGCTTTCACGCCACCTCACTCGACCAGATTTTCGCCGGGTGATGGTGCTGCGATACCGCGAGGGGTGGAAGACTGCGGAAATCGCCGAGAGCCTTGGTCTTACTTATGACGAGGCGTTCAGGGCTATCCACCGCCTAACTCGCTTGGTGACAAGCCGCGAGTTCATCCTCTCGGCACTCTTCATAGATAAGATTCCACTTCGACTCCGTCTGGCTTGCGAGTGCTTATATCTCAGCTCGATGACGCTGCGTGATGTTGCGAAGTTAACAGGCAAGACCCTTCATCAGGTCCGAGCAGAGAAACGAGAAATTGAAGGCATCGCCATCGGCGTCGTCGGATCGAACACCCCGAGTTACCGGGGCCGTCGGAATATACCAAACTCCTCCAACTAAGGAACCCAACCATGAAACCCGATTCCATTCTCTCAGGCCAAGCCCGCATCGACGTACTCAACCGCATCAAGGAGGTCGAAGCCCTCCGCGACCGGACGATCACCGAGGTGCAACAGAAGGTCGGTGCGACCCTGCAAGGCGTTGCTGATATTGCTGCCCTTGCTGCCGCTGCACCTGACGGCACGTTCTCGGCTGAGGAAGTTGCCTACGCGACGACCATCCTCGACGACCTCGACACCTCCGTTGATTCGCTGTCCGCTCAACTGAAAGCCTCTATCGCCGCTGCCAAGGGAGCGTAAATACCGGCCGCATCCCAGACGTTTTACGTAAGGTAAGTAATGGCTGAAATCACTAAAACCGACGGCTCGGCTTGGCCGACCAGCGGCGCGGCAACCACCGGCACGACCGGACTCGATGCTGTTAGCGGTGGCACGCATGTAGGCTCTACCGATGTGCCGCCGGGCAGTTCTGCGACCGGATATATCCAAGGTGCAGACGGCGGGCAACTCTACATACAGATCGACGACACCGGCGACATCCCGACGACGGGGGATTATTGGTGGTCGTGCTGGATTTACGCGGAGCGAACGACGGGAACGGTCGAGACTTCGGCACAGCGGTTTATCTCGATGACGAGCGGCGGCACGAAGTTCACCGGGACATGGTATTGGCAAGCAGACGAGCAGGCTTTTACTGCCGTTGTCGCGGAGTTCCTCACTGGTGGCAGCACTGGACACCTTGACGGGGCTGGTTCATCCGGTAGTCGTGCGGTATTGCCGACGGGCGAGTGGATGAAACTCACGATTCACTTTAAGTGGGACGCCTCCGACGCCCGATTCGGTGTTTACCTCAACGGCCTGCTTGTCGGCGAATCGAGTGGCGTCGATACAACCGGCTTATCGTTCACCGACGCGGACTTCCGCATCGACCTCAAGGCACGCACCGGCATCCGATGGCGTATCTCCGGCGACATCGAATCAGACGACGGCGCGGCGTACAGCGTGCGACCCGATTGGTCGCTGAACAGTGGCCGAAGCGTCGAGCAGAACCTCATCCATCACCAGTTCGATGATTCAGCCTATTCGCAGGGCCGCTGTTGGTCGCTCGGCGGAACCGCAACGCTAACCTCCACCGACTACGCATCGTCGGGCAACCTAGATGCTCGCGTGGTTGTGAGCGGATCAAGTTCGCAGACCGCGACCATCGACACCATCGACGACATCGGCACGCTTCCGTACCGCTCACGCGATGGTTGGTCAACCGTTGTTATCCGCGACCTACTCATCGCGGGCGGGGCGACTGGAACGATCAAACTCCGCAACGCAGCAGACGACGGCGATCTTGTGTCTCTCAGCATCGACGGCAGCGGGAACCTACAAGAAGGCAGCGACACACTGCACACGCTGTCCGCTTCCGCACGCTATCAAGTCGCCATTCACCTTAACAGCGACGGATCAAGCCGATACACCGTCGTCGATCTAACCAACGACTTCCTAAGCAGCACAATCGCTTGGTCTGGTGAACTTGACGGGTGGACACCCGCCGCACTTGGCAAGATCAAAGTCGCGTTGACGCTCGGCTCGGCGGACTGCGAGGTTGGCGGCGTCAATATCTGCGAGACTTGGGACGTTGTGGCGGTTGACTCGCTGGTCGAGGCCGACGTTTCGGGCGTCACACCTGCGATATCTAGGCCCAACCATCTCTCAGGGAAGTTCACCGCATGGGACCAACCCAACGCCATCCCCGGCGGCACTGATCTCAAAAAGTACGAATGGGAAGCAGCGGGAAAAAACTCCCGACAAATCTCCTGCATCATCGGACGCAGCGGCAGGAAGCGCGAGCAGTTCGCGGACAACACCCTCGCGGGATTCTCAGGCACGCGAGGCGCTCGCTTGTGGTGGCTCGACGGCGGATCGGTCAATGATACCGGCGTCGGTACTGCACCCATCGCATCCGAAGCAGCAGCAGACGCGATTGTCGCCGACCTTGACACCGACATGACGACGATCTGGCAGTCGTGGGTCCGTGACTCAGGGAATGACCTCTGGCTCACCACCATGAGCGAGCGGCCTAACTTCACCAACTCTAATGCTTTCTTTGAATCGTTGGTTGCGAAAAACAACACCAACCTACGAGACGCCGCTAGGCAATCATCTCCGTTTGGTGTGGTAGAGTTTAGTGACACCTCCGACCTTAATGCTTCGACCACCTTCCCTAATGATGATGTACACCCGGACGGCGACGGCGCGGAATTGATCGCAGTGTCGATGATTAGCGGTATGCAGTCCGATAGCGACTTCATGCCCGCTACCGCCACAGAAGCCCTCACGGCTAAAGCTATCGAGTTCGGTGCTGTACACGCCTATCAGTTTGACGAACCGAGCGGTGATCTAATCGATAGGGTCGGTGGCAACGACGGGACGATTAGCGGCACGCCCGACCGCGAGTTGTCTGACGGCTACGGCAGCGGGGCAAGTGCGTATGGCTTTGATGGGTCTACGGACTACGTGACGTTGGGGAGTAATGTTCTCAACGGGGCGAGTGCGTACACGATTGAGGCGGTAATCAAGAAGCCCGCAGTCGCGGCGTCGGAGATTGTTTTTGCGGAGAGGGATGGGGCAAGCGATGGCCCCGCTCTATTCTTAGACGCATCCGAGAGGTTCACATTCCGCCACAATACAACGTCTATCACCGGCTCCCCCATCGCGGCTGATGAGGTGGTCCACGTTCAAGGCACTTGGGACGGCTCTACCCTTCGGCTTTACGTCAACGGGGAATTGCAGGAATCTGATTCTGATGCTACCGCAGTTTCAACAACTACGGTCGGACGTATTGGCTGCCGGTCCACCGCTGTCTCTCTTTTACTCACTGGCGACATCGCCCACCTCGCCATCTACGACTCGGCTTTGTCGCAGGCACAGATCAACGAGCTAGTCCTAACGGCTCGCCCACCCGCCCTCCGCTACCAACTCGACCTCTCCGCCTCTGCCGCTGACTCTGCCCTCACCGACTACGCAACCCGCGTCGGTACGGCGTCGATCTCCACGGCACAGAACACGGCGATCATGTCCACCGACACCGGCAACGGTGCGGACGTTTGGTTCAGTAGCGACGAGGCTGGCACGCTGCCCATCGACGCGAAGCTGGTCTATTGGGACGACTCGACGAGCAAGTTCGCGTTTGATGTTGAGATCACCAGCGTCTCAGCGGTGAGCGGTGCGACGATCTACCTGCACGTCGGCAGCAAGCCGGGCGGGTATGGGGATGATCCGTATCCAGTGACGGCGGAAGGCGTCTATCCGCTGGCGGACAGTCTGGATGACCAGACCAGCAACGGCAACGACCTAACAGCTTTTAACGGGCTGACCGTAGGGTCAGGAGGCAGCGGGCCGGATGGCAATATACCCGCAACAGATTTCGACCACCTCTCATCGCAAACAGCTTACGCCTCAATCAGCGGTGGGGGGTCGGCAACTGTAACAGGCTGGTTTAAGACCAGCAACTTGGACGGGAACCGCCACCTCTTCACTTGGGCCAATTTTGCAGCGATTGGTAACTACTTTACGGCACGGGCGGCGGGTGCGTCGTCCGGTGACCCTGTTGACGCCAGTTCCCGTAACACTACGCTCAATAACGTGCCAACGACAACCGGCTACTCAGCCGACACTTGGCATCACTTTGCGGCGAGAGTTGATAGTTCTGGCAACCTCAGTGTCTTTATCGACGCGGGCAGCGAAGGTAATGCCAGCGGGCAAGACCTAACAGTGGGCTTGGATAACTTCGAGATCGGGGCGTTGGCTAGAAGCTCTACTCACGCTCAGGGCGGGGCGTTCAATGGCGAACTAGCATTGATCCGCGTAGACAGCACGGATCGCTCAGACGCCGAGATCAACGCCGACTACCTCCTGCAAGGCTCGACCGCATCCTCCTACTGGACCGTCACCGACGTAACGCCGGGTCTACCCGAAGCGACGTTCGACCTCCGCTCCGACCGCGACGTGGTGCTGTCCGGCTCCGATGTCACAAGCTGGGGCAACGCGAGCGGCGGGACGAGTCCGACGTACAGCGATGATCCTGCGGATAAGGTGTTGGGGTTCCCGGCGATTCAGTTTGATGCGTCGTCGAGCCAGTATCTTGAGTGGGACGAGATTGCGTCGATGTTTAGCGGGGACAACCCTGACTTTACAGCGGCGATGTTATTCCTACCGAGGTCTACGGGGACAGGTACTCGGATGTTTGCGTCGGTGGATGCAGCGTCTAAGGGCCGGGACTCGTTCGTCCGACTCAACGGCTCGAATGACGTTATTGCATCACGGAGAGACGCCGAGACTACGCCATCTGAGACACTGATGGAATACGCATCGGTGATTACCACGGACACGCCATACCTTGCCATAGTCAAGCAGTCCGGCACTACTCGCAGTGGCTTGCTTCATCGAATTAGCGACGGGGTAGAGGAATCAAACAGCGACACAGTGGATGTTGCCAGCACGACGATGACACTAGGTACTGTCGGGGCTGACCGGATTAATGGCAACCCCGGCAGCTTCTCGGAAGGCGACATCTTCCGCATCCGACTCTACAACACCGCACTCGGCGGCGACCTGACGGGTGACCTGACGGGGACGCAGTTGGGGCAACTCAAGGATGAGATGCTGTTGCAGGCGGCTGGAGATCGTTCACGAACCCGACGCCGTGGGCGTAGGAGATATTGGTAATGCCTATTTATCAGACTAGCGGCAACATCTCGACCGGCAACAGCACCTACGAACTTGAACTCACGGTCG
>Ga0208793_1000386_pt1 | contig 30071 bp, 25 predicted proteins | sample 17_taG_FD_184092 | JGI IMG/M metagenome (GOLD analysis project Ga0208793, IMG submission 184092) | Marine viral communities from the Subarctic Pacific Ocean - 17_ETSP_OMZ_AT15314 metaG (SPAdes) (version 2) | ecosystem: Environmental > Aquatic > Marine > Oceanic | place: Pacific Ocean | collected... | reverse complement strand
ATGGTATGTCTAATAAAGAATACGATATTGTTGCTTACGCTCAAGATCCTGAGTCTCAAAAGAAAAGAACAGACCACGCTAATAACATAGCGGCTGATATGGTTGCTCAAGATTTAATACAAGAGGCTAAAGCTAATACTGGTGCTGATTTTTCAAGATCTAGTATTCCACCAAACGAATTACCTTCTACTCTTGAAGAGCTAGAACTTCATATGCAATTATCTTACAAACAAGGTATAGAAGTAGCCGAAGAAGAAGTTATTAATAACACACTAGCTAGAAACAAATATAATTTAACTCGACGTAGAATAAATTATGATTTAGCTGTACTAGGTATCGCTGCTGTTAAAACTAGTTTTAATACATCTAATGGTATTAACATAGATTATGTTGATCCAGCTTATATGGTTTATTCATATACTGAAGACCCAAACTTTGATGATATATATTATGTTGGTGAAGTTAAATCTATAACTATATCAGAGCTTAAAAAACAATTTCCTAATATATCTGATGCTGAGCTAGACGAAATACAAAAAATGCCTGGTAATTCTCAGTATGTAACAGGTTGGGGTAATTATGATGAAAACACTGTTCAAGTTATGTATTTTGAATACAAAACATATATGAACCAAGTGTTTAAAATAAAACAAACAGAGCAAGGGCTTTTAAAAGCTATAGAAAAACCAGATACTTTTGATCCACCGGCTAATGATAATTTTGAAAGAGTTGGAAGAAGTATTGAAGTGTTGTATACAGGAGCTAAAGTTTTAGGTAACAATCATATGTTAGAGTGGAAATTAGCAGAAAATATGTCTAGACCATATGCTGATACTACTAAAGTAGAGATGAATTACTCTATATGTGCACCTAGAATGTATAAAGGTAGAATTGAATCACTAGTAGGTCGTATAACAGGTTTTGCTGATATGATACAACTAACGCATTTAAAGCTACAACAAGTGATGTCTAGAATAGTACCTGATGGTGTTTTCTTAGACATGGACGGTTTAGCTGAAGTTGATCTTGGTAACGGTACAAATTACAATCCAGCTGAAGCGCTTAATATGTATTTTCAAACTGGTAGTGTTGTTGGTAGATCACTTACTCAAGAAGGTGGTATGAATGCTGGTAAAGTACCTGTTCAAGAGCTAGCGTCATCATCTGGTCAAGCTAAAATACAAAGCTTAATTGGTACATACGAATATTATTTAAAAATGATACGTGATGTAACCGGATTAAATGAAGCTAGAGATGGAACGATGCCAGATAAAGATTCATTACTAGGTTTACAGAAACTAGCCGCTAACGCGTCAAACACAGCAACTAGACATCTTATGCAGGCTCAGTTATATTTAACTCTTAGAGTTTGTGAAAACATATCTTTAAAAATAGCTGATTCGTTAGCGTTCCCGTTAACAGCCAACTCACTTAAAGAAAGTGTATCAAATTACAATTTCCAAACTCTTAAAGAAATTGATTCTTTAAATTTACATGATTTTGGTATATATTTAGAATTAGAACCAGACGAAGAAGCTAAAGCACAATTAGAACAAAACATACAAGTTGCTTTACAATCTGGTGGTATTGATCTTGATGATGCTATTGATATACGGCAGGTTAGAAACCTTAAAATGGCTAATCAGTTGTTAAAACTTAAAAAGAAAAAAAGACAGCAAGAAAACCAAGCTGCTCAACAAGCTAATATACAGGCTCAAGCACAAGCAAACGCTCAAGCTTCAGAAGCAGCAGCTTTAGCAGAGGTTCAAAAACAACAAGCTCTTACGCAAGAAAAAGTAAGTATAGAGCAAGCTAAGTCTCAGTTTGAAATACAACGAATGCAAACCGAAGCTCAGATCAAAAAGCAATTAATGGCTGAAGAGTTTAATTATCAGATACAGTTAGCTAGAGCTAGAGCAGAGGCTGAAAGAGATAAAGAAAAAGAAATAGAAGATCGTAAAGACGAAAGAACAAGAATACAAGCAACACAGCAATCAGAGATGATAGCTCAAAGACAAAATGATGAGCTACCTAAAAACTTTGAATCTGCTGGTTTTGATACTCTTGGAGGTTTTGGACTAGAACAGTTTGAACCTCGTTGAGAATAAATTTTTAACTATTTAATTATATTATATTATGTCAGAAGTAAAACAAGAAGGAGAGTTTTCTTTAAAAGGTAAGAAGACTACACCTAAAAAACTGGTTAAAACACAGAGCGAGCCTGTCAAAGTAGATTTGTCTGCTCCAGTAGAAAAACAAGTAGAAGAGCAAGTTACTAAAGTAGTAATTGGTTCTGAAGAAAAACAACCCGAAGAAAATGCCAATACAGAGCAAGAAACAACAAACGTGGTTGCAGATCAACAAACCGGACCTGTACAAGAAGTGGTTGAAGAAGTATCATCAGAACAAAGCACCGTTCAAGATGAAGCTCCAATCATTCAAGAAATAACAGAAGAAGAAGTACAGGAGGAAGTAAAACAAGTTGAGAAGCAAGTAAAAGAAGCTATTAGAGATGAAAAGGTATTAGGTAAACCACTACCAGAAAACATCGAAAAACTAGTTTCATTTATGGAGGAAACAGGTGGAGATATTAACGATTATGTTCGTTTAAACGCTGACTACTCTAATGTTGATTCAAATACATTATTAAGAGAATATTATAAACAGACCAAACCTTATCTAGAAGGTGAGGATATAAATCTTTTACTTGAAGACTTTTCTTATGATGAAGAGTTAGACGAGGAAAGAGATATACGTAAGAAAAAACTTGCGTTTAAAGAAGAAGTTGCAAAAGCCAAAAACTTTTTGGAAGAAACTAAGAGTAAATACTACGACGAGATCAAGTTGAGACCGGGCGTAACTCAAGAACAACAAAAAGCAATGGACTTTTTCAATCGATATAATGATCAGCAAACAAAAGCTGAGCAACAACATGAAGAGTTTAAAAACCAAACTAAACAACTTTTTAGCGAAGATTTCAAAGGTTTTGATTTCAAATTAGGTGAAAAAAAGTTTAGATACGGTGTAAAAGATCCTTCTAAAGTTGCAGAAAACCAATCAGACATTAGTAATCTTGTAGGGAAGTTCCTTAACGAAGATGGTAGTGTAAAAGATCCGGCTGGTTATCACAAAGCTATGTATGCTGCTTCAAATGCTGACACTATTGCAAATCATTTTTATGAACAAGGTAGAGCTGACGCTGTTAAAGAGGTTGTCAATAGTTCCAAAAATCCTAGTTCAACACCAAGGCAAACGCCTCAAGGTGGTTTTCAAGATGGTATAAAAGTGAAAGTGTTAAACAACGATGCGCTTAGTGCATCAAAACTAAAAGTAAAAAAAATTAAAATTTAACATTTAAAACTATTTAAAAATGGCTTTATCACCAACATTCGGTTCAATTAAACCGAGTCAAAAACAACAAATTCTAGAATCCAACTATCTAAACTTTACTGATGGATCTGGAAACGATTTCGCACAACAGTATCTACCTGAGATCTACGAACAAGAAGTAGAGCGTTATGGAAACAGAACTCTTTCTGGATTCTTACGTATGGTAGGAGCTGAAATGCCTATGACATCTGACCAAGTAGTATGGTCTGAGCAAAACCGTCTACACGTCGCTTACGAAGGTGTAACTGTTGCTACAGCAACTACTTTAACATTTGCTTTAGGAGGTTCTGGTAGCACTTTTGTAGATAACGTAATTTCAAAAGACCAAACTATTGTAGTTTTGGATCCTGCTAACGGACTTGAAGTTACAGCTATTGTTACAGACGTCGTAAACACAGCTTCTCTTGCTACTTTAACAGTTGCCACTTACACAGGTGCAGATCTTGATGATACATTTAATGTACTTGATACAGATCTTAAAATCTTCGTATATGGTTCTGAATTTGGAAAAGGAACTGGAGACGCTGATCTTAAATCAATCACTCCTTCTTTCACTCAGTTTTCTAACTCACCTATCATTATCAAATCTAAATATGCTATTTCTGGATCTGATACTGCTCAAATCGGTTGGGTAGAAGTTGCTACTGAAGACGGAACCGGAGGGTATCTATGGTACTTGAAAGCTGAGTCTGAAACTCGTCTACGTTTCGAAGATTATCTAGAAATGTCTGTAGTTGAAGGTACTTTGGCTGCGCCTCTTTCAGGAGCTTTAGCTGCTGGTAAGAAAGGTACTGAAGGTCTTTTCGCCGCTGTTAAATCACGAGGAAATGTTTTCTCTGGATTTGCACCTGCTTCTGGAGACTTGAGTCAATTTGATGAGATTCTTAAAAATCTTGACACTCAAGGAGCTATTGAAGAAAACATGCTTTTCTTGAACAGAGGTACTTCGATCTTGATCGACGATATGCTTGCTGGAGTTAATTCTTATGGAACTGGAGGTACATCTTACGGATTGTTTGAAAATTCTGAAGATATGGCTCTAAACTTAGGATTCTCTGGATTCCGAAGAGGTTCTTATGATTTCTATAAAACTGACTGGAAATACTTGAATGATGCTTCAACTCGTGGAGGTGTTGCTGATGCTGGTATCGAAGGTGTATTAGTACCAGCTGGAACTTCTACAGTTTATGATCAAATCCTAGGAACTAACATCCGTCGTCCATTCTTGCACGTACGTTACCGAGCATCTCAAACTGATGATCGTCGTATGAAGTCTTGGTTGACTGGTTCTGTTGGAGGAGCTTACACTTCTGATCTTGATGCAATGGAAGTACACTTCCTATCTGAAAGATGTTTGTGTGTACAAGGTGCTAACAACTTTGTATTGTTCACTGACTAAGAATACCTTATGTAGTATTTACCCTCGTCTTAACGACGGGGGTAATTATTACTCTTATTAACATTTTTATTATATTATATCATGGCTAAAAAAGTCCAAGCAGAAAAAACTGTTGAGGTTGCACCTCAACCTATTGTTGTTGAAAAAAAACAAACAATTAAAAAAGAACCCGCAAAACCAAAGTGGGAAATTAAAGATAGAACTTATATTTTAAAAGGTTCGTTTACTCCACTAACATACACTTTGCCTTCTAGGCATTCTGTTAAATACCCTTTACTGTGGTTTGACAATGAAAATGGAGTTCAAAAAGAATTAAGATATGCTACGAATCAAAATTCACCATTAGTAGAAGAACAAAATGGTCAATCTACTTTAGGGCATATTGTATTTAACAATGGTACATTATTTGTGCCAAAAGAAAAACAAAACTTACAAAAACTTTTATCTCTTTATCACCCAGCATTAAACAATAAATATTTTGAGTTTAACAAAGTAGCGGTTGCTAATAATGATTTAGTTGATTTGGAATTAGAAATAGAAGCTTTAAATGCAGCTAAGTCTATGGAAATAGATCAAGCTGAAGCTATATTAAGAGTTGAAATAGGATCTGAAGTTTCTAAAATGACTAGTAGAGAAATAAAAAGAGATCTACTAATGTTTGCTAAAAAGAACGCTTCTTTATTCATAGAGCTAGCTAATGATGAAAATGTTCAGCTTAGAAACTTTGCTGTTAAAGCTACTGAAGCTGGTATAATTAATCTTTCACCAGACAAGAGAACATTTACTTGGGCTACAAATGGTAGAAAATTAATGACAGTTCCATTTGATGAACATCCGTACTCAGCTATGGCTGCTTTCTTCAAAACAGATGAAGGTATTGAAGTTTTTAAATCTGTAGAGAAAAAACTCTCATAACATGTAATACTAATATATAGGAGATCGCTTCGGCGGTCTTCTGTGTATTATAATAAAAAAATAACAAATGGCAATAAGTGTAGACACGGTTTATAAAACAGTCTTATTAATACTAAATAAAGAACAAAGAGGCTATATGACGCCTGATGAGTTTAATAAGATAGCTACTCAAGTTCAACTTGAAACTTTTGAAAACTATTTTGAAAGTTTAAACCAACAACTTAGAGTGCCAGATAATGACAGCGAGTATGCTGATCGTATAAAAAATATTGATGAAAAAATAGCTATATTTAAAAAATATGCAACAGCTAGTTATTCAACAGATCACTTCACACTACCAACAGACTTATATAGATTAGGTACTGTTGTTTATAAAGACGATACAGAAGCTCAATTGATTCAAAGAAATGATCTTCTATATGTAAATCAATCGCCTTTAACAAAACCCACGGAAAAATATCCATTGTATTTATACGAAGACAATAAGTTGTATTTAAAACCAGCTAGTATAAACTCAAACATCAGCGTTTCTTATGTTAAAAAACCAGCTGATGTTGTATGGAACTTCACTATACCTGAAGGGCAAAACTATTACGCATACGACGCTGCTAACTCTACAGACTTTGAGTTAGATGTGTCAGAGCAACCTGAGGTAATTATAAAAGTATTATTGTATGCTGGAGTTGTAGTTAAAGACTATCAAATAGTTCAACTAGCCGCTCAAGAAATACAATCAGAAGAAATAAATCAAAAAAGCTAATAAACTATGCCTACACCTAATGGAGGTTTAATAACCGAAAACAATCGCCAATATTACGCAGGAGCACAGAGCTTTTTATCAACAGCTGGCCAAACTATTTTTGGCCCCACTACATTTGATACAGATTTAGTTTTTGGAAGTTATAATCCTCTAGAAACTAACTACGCTTTAAATAACTTTAAACTATATACAGCAGCACCTGGTGATTTAGTTTACACAGAGTATGTAGCTGAGTATACTGTTGTAGATAATGTTATAACTTTCACTACAGGACTAGCTGAAAATACTTCAGTTGCTGTTCAATTAAAATCACTTGAAGGTGGTAACTATGGTGATAGAGACGCTTACGGTAATACTGTAGAAGAAAACTGGGGTTCATATTCATATACAAAACTAGATGACATTATAACAAACTTTATGGTTGCTTATGTTGGTACTGGTAAAATTATATCTGATGTTAAAAGAACAGATGTAGTTTTCTTTGCTAAAAGAGCAATGCAAGAGTTTAGTTACGATACATTGAAAAGTGTAAAGTCTCAAGAATTAACTATACCACCTAGCTTAAGCGTGCCAATGCCTCAAGACTATGTAAATTATGTAAACATGTCTTGGGTTGATAAGTCTGGTATTAAACATATTATATATCCTACTACACTAACAAGTAATCCTTATGAAAATCCTTTACAAGATGCTCAAGGTATACCAACGCAAGATAACTTCAACAACAATACTCAAGGTACATCGCAAACAGAACAGCGATGGGACACTAATGGTATTGGAGTTATAAATAATCAAATACAAGACGGATCACCTGTTTGGGCTAATATATACGGTGGTGGTTTTGGTCAAGGTTTTGCTTGGAATAGTGGTTTTTATGGTATACAACCTGAGGTTAGTCAGATTAACGGTTGGTTTACAATAAATGAAAGAGAAAATAAGTTTTCTTTTTCAAATGATTTAGTTGATCGCTTAATCATTTTAGAGTACGTTTCTGATGGTTTAGCATATGATCTAGACACTAGAATACCTAAAATGTCAGAAGAAGCTATATACGCTTATATTTTACATGCTATAGTTTCTACTAGAGCTAATCAACCTGAGTATCTAGTACAAAGATTACGTCAAGAAAAAAGTGCTAAATTAAGAAACGCTAAAATAAGATTATCTAATATCAAGCTAAATGAGTTTATACAAGTTATGCGAGGTAAGTCTAAATGGATAAAACACTAAAATTAAATGGCTGAAATTAAAAATACTTTTCTAAAGTCTAAGATGAATAAAGACTTAGACGATAGATTACTACCAAATGGTGAATATCGTGACGCGCAGAATATATCTGTAGGTAAATCAGAAGACGCTGATGTAGGTGCTTTAGAAAACATTATAGGTAATGCCAATGTTACTGTTGATCTTCCTTATTCTAATGACTGTGAAATAATAGGTTATTATGTAGACAAAATAAACAATAGAGTTGTAACTTTTGTCACTAATTACACTGATCTTGATCCTAATAATCCATCATATGTTTATGATGAAAATAATTACAATAGCGGTAATTACGAATGCCATATATGTGTTTTTAATCAAAATACTAATACTTACTCTAAAATTTTAACTGGTGATTTTTTAAATTTTTCAACAACAAATAAAGTTCTAGGCGTAAATATTATAGAAGAAATGTTGTTTTTTACTGATAATAGAAATCAACCAAGAAAAATAAGTTTAGATAGAGCTTTAGAAGCTGTAAGTGAAGGTTCTGAATATTATACTTCTGAATCACAAATATCTGTAGCTAAATATAACCCATACGATTCAATAAAATTAATAAAGAAAACTACTAGTGTAACATCACAAGCTTCTTCTAGTAGTAATATAATTACTTTCTCTAGTTTTAATAACAAAATAGAGGTTGGAATGGTAGTTGTAGCTAAAAATTCAGACGCTAGTGTAGCTATAGAAGGCTCTGATTATGTTACTGTTAATACTGTTAGTTCTACATCACCATACGAGGTAACTTTAAAAACCCAAGTAGGAGCAACAACTACTTTAGTAGATGCTAGTGTAACTATAGATGCTGGTGGCACTGTTACATTTTTAAAATCAACAATGACAAACCAAGAAGATAATGTTTCTTGGCCTGGTGATCCTGATTTAATAGAAGATAAATATATTAGATTTTCTTATAGATTTAAATTTGATGATAGTGAATATTCTTTAATAGCTCCATTCACTCAAATAGCATATGTACCTAAGCAAAAAGGTTATTTTCATAGTGGAGACGAAGACGCCTCGTATAGATCTACTATTATTGAGTTTATGGAAAATGAAATTAATAATATAGAGTTATTAATACCACTACCTTGCAAAGGATCTAACTTAAACTCAGAGTATAAAATTCAAGCTATAGATATATTGTATAAAGAATCTGATGCTTTATCTGTTAAAGTATTAGAAACTATACCTGTAACAGATTTAAACTCTGAGCAAACTAATATTTATAACTACGAATATCAATCAAGAAAACCATATAAAACGCTACCTCAATTTCAAACTACTAGAGTTTACGATAAAGTACCTGTTAGAGCTTTATCACAAGAAACATCGGGTAATAGAGTTATGTATGGTAATTTTTATGATCAAAATACACCTCCTGTTAATATAAATTACTATGTTGGTGCTTTTGATAAAAACACTAATGTATCTGATGATTTTATAGAATATCCTAATCATACTCTTAAACAAAATAGAAACTATCAAATTGGTTTTGTTTTAGCTGATAAATTTGGTAGACAATCACCTGTTATATTGTCACCTGTTAATTCTCAAGGTACAGAAGCTAATGGTAATTTTAGCGGTGGATCCACTATATATCACCAATATCGTTCATCAGGCGCTACAAACACTCGTGATTGGTTTGGTGATCAAATACAGTTAGTTATTAACGAAACTAGTAATGGTTTAGGTATAGATAGTAACAAGAACTTATCTCAAGGCACACCCGGGTTGTATGCTATAAGAGTAAAAGATCCTAATTTTTCTGGTATTGGGTTTTCTATAAACTTCGCTTCATTTGATTCACCTAACCAAGATGAATTAGAGTTTACGCTAGACTCTACAAACAATCCAAATAATGGTAGCGTTCCTAGAGTTGGAGACTATTTAAGAGGTGAATTTAAAGACTATGTTAAAGTTACGAATGTTGTTGAAAATGCGGGAACTTATACTGTAACAGCTGATGGTAGTATTAGTAGTAAATACTTGTATAATTCTTCTTTAGACAATGATATAAAGTTTGCTTACACTATAAATCAAACTGGTTGGTATTCTTATAAAGTTGTAGTTAAACAAACAGAACAAGAATATTATAATTGTTATTTACCTGGAATACTAAATGGTTACCCGACCGCAACTTCAGGAACACCATTTCCAAATAACGAAGATAATTTAACAGCGCATGTTGTTTTACTAAATGATAACATTAATAAAATACCTAGAGATTTATCAGAAGTTGGACCAGATCAAAAACAATATAGAAGTTCAGTAAGATTATTTGGTAGAGTTCAAAATGTAAGAGACGCAGCTCCTCCTAATGATCAATACAACGCTCAATATTATCCTGGTAGATCAACAGATACGGCTTCTACTATAGCTACTGCTAGTGATCTAAACATGGCCGCGAGTGATATAACTAGTGATGATAACTTTTATCAACTAGACACAAATCCATTGATAGCAAGAATATCTACTTTATCTGGTGCTATTGGCGTTACTAGTGGCGATATGAACCCTATTTTAGCTGTTTATGAAACAGAACCTGTAAATTCTTTATTAGATATATTTTGGGAAACTAGTACCGCTGGATTAATCTCTGATTTAAACGAAGATGTTTCAACCGGTTCAGAAGGTGCTATTGGAGTCTCTAATCCAAATTTTTTATATAACGAGTTTCAAAATCCTAGTGGAGATATAACTGAAGACACTGGGACTGTTGATTCACCTTGGATAACTGACTTTTTTAGTATTTTAACAGCCGAGGGCACTCCTATATTAACAACAGGTCTTAGATCTCAATCTTATATAGACGATCCAACAAACGTACCAGCACCATATATACAAGTTACAAACAACGCGTCCACACCTTTAGATGTTAGCAGTTCTTTTGTTTTATATCAAGAAACAGATCCTTTAGATCCAAATCTTGGTAAATATAGAGTCAGGCTTTCAGGACAAGCGAGTGAATTAGATAATTTAAGTTATTGGGGTTCTATTTCATTACAAAACAACCAATATACTTTTGTTTTAAACTCTGTGCAAGACGTATACGACGGAGCTACATTAACTGGCTATGATTCTGTTCAGTTTTCTTTATCACAAGAAGGTGAGCTATTGAGTTTAACTAATAATAATCCTTATTTGCTAAACTCATTAAACGGTGATCCAAGTTCTTTACAGTTACCACTATTAGAGTATGAACAAGGGCAAGATGTTTTTTCTAATGGGCTACTTGTTAAGTCTAATGGTGCTCACTGGACATTCACGCCTACTAATTGGTATAATGATTCAGGTGTATTTTTTACTCAAATTCCTCCAAAACCTTTGTCGATTGCTCCTGAAAACTTTCTTATAAACCATACAAGCGGTGCTGTAACAACAAATTATGATTTAAGTATTGGTTATTATACTTGGAAAATAAAAGTTAAAGACACCTTATCATATTTCGCTAGTGGTAATCAAAATATCAATAGTCAAGGATCTACACCAGCTGGAGGAGGCCAATTGCTGTCTGATGAATATGAAAAAACAGTAAGAATAGTTCCAAAACAAATATCATCTAATTTAAAAACATCTTGCTTGTTTACGTATGATCCTAATAATCCAGACGCTAGACAATTTGAAGCTGAAATTGAAACAGCTTCTGATCCAGACGGTGGTTTAACTAATAGAACTTTTGGTTGGTATATAGCTGGAAGTGAATTAGCTATTAGCGATATGCCTGTTACAACTTGGCCATATGGAGATCCTGTTAGACTTGGCACGGCTGGTTTTACTGAAGCTTACACTGAAATACAATTAGATTTAATGGTTGAAGTTCAACGAAAAACATACGCGATAGCTGCACCCGCTGCTAACGCTTATTATGAGTGGACTATATATAAAAGATCTAATTCAGGTGGTACTTGGTCAAAAACTAGTGTTAATGATTCTAACGGTACAAGTATAAGTAATGATTTAAACGATATTGATCAAGTTCTTTCAACAGCTAATACAGATAATTCAACGTCTTCTTCTAATTTTCCTATAGCTTTTAATGCTCTCAACCAGTATTTTATAACATGCAAAATAAAAACGCGAGCTGACCAAGAAGATGATAATACTGCTAGATACGCTGCTTGCTGGGTCAATGTAAATGATGCAAATTACCCAACATGCGTACCATTGTATGGAACAAATATGGCGGCGGGGTCAGGAAGAGATGCAGATTATTTTGGCTATATAGTACAAAGAGTAACCAATATTAATACTCCTGAATCAGCTTGTGATATTACAGTAGGTACAGAAGAGTATTTTGCAAGAACCCCATATGCTCATATGGTTAGAGAGTTTTTTGAAGACACCACGTTCGACAATGCTCCTGCTCAAACTTTTCCTTCTAACTCTTATAATAATTATATATATGAACCAAGTTCTTCTGGCAATAAAGACACGTTAAAACTTAGATTTGCCGTTAAGTTTACTAATTATATACAAACATTTACTACATCAACTACAGCTGTAGATACGGATGGTTATAAAACTAGAGAAGCTTTTACTACTAGTTACAGGACAATGTGTGGATCTACTAGCAATCTAGTTAAATATGAGTTTATAGATTATTAGTAATAATATTATAAAATAAGTGATAATAAAATATGTCAGCAACACTAAATATAAAGTATTTTAACTCTTTTTGGTTAAAGAAGATAGGTTCTATAACTCAAGCTGATCCAGTTAACGAAGTTATTGTACCTGGTGGCTATGCTTCTAGTAATGATAATGATTGGTTTATTGAAGAAGCTAGAATACGAGGTGGATATAACAACACGTCTGTAGATTTTGGAGTTAAAGCTTATTTAGTTGAAGAAGAAACTAGACAGCAACATAGATTTAATTCTATTATATACTCAGGTGTATTTAACTCTAGGACAGGTATAAATAGAACTAATGTATTTTCAGTAGGTGAAGAAATAACTAAGTCTGCAGATCCTGCTAACGGTAGTATTCAAAAACTGTACGCTGAAGATACTAATTTAATAGTTTTACAAGAAGATAAAGTTAGTAGAGCGCTTATTGATAAAGATGCTATTTATTCTGCTGAAGGTAATGCTGCTGTAACATCGTCAACACAGGTTATAGGTCAAATAATTCCTTACGCTGGTAACTATGGTATTAGTACAAACCCAGAAAGTTTTGCTGTTTACGGTTATAGAAAATACTTTACAGATAGAAAAAGAAACGCTGTTTTAAGGCTCTCTATGGACGGTTTGACTGAAATATCATCTTATGGTATGCAAGACTTTTTTAGAGACAACCTAGGCTCATTACAAGTTGAAGACGATATAATAGGTGGTTGGGATATACATAATAAAAACTACACAGTATCTATACAACAAAACGGTACTTATAAAACACTTTCTTTTGACGATAGTGTTAATGGTTGGACTAGTTTTTTAAGCTTTAAACCTGATTTTATATTTAGCTTAAACACATCTATGTATTCTGCTCATGATGGTAAAATATGGCAGCATTATACTTTAGAAAGTGGATCTACAGAAAGAGGTAAGTTTTACGGTGTTTCTAATGATTCAACCGTAACGTTTGTATTTAATGGCAATCAATCACTTGTTAAAAACTTTAAAACAATAAACTATGAAGGTAGTGGTGATTGGGAAGTTAATTCAATGGCTACATCCTCAGATGTTTCACTACCTATTACTAAAGCTATAAATATACTTACTCAAGCTAACAACTTAGCAGATTTGCAAAACCAAATACTACAAAACAACTTTAAAGCAAAAGAAAATAAATATTTTGCTAATTTAATAAACAACACTACCTCTCAACCTGGTGAAGTTTTATGGGGTCAAGATACTTCTGGTATAAAAGGCTTTTTTGCTACAGTTGAAATGAGTGTTGATAATAGTTTAGGTGGTAAAAAAGAATTATTCGCAGTTTCTACAAATTATGTAGAATCATCATATTAAATTAAATTAAATGGAATTAAACATACGTAAACTTATTGAAAGTGACTGGGAAACTTTGAACTTTTGGTGGGAGCAATGGCCAGAGTGGGTACCAGTACCTAAACACATGCTACCTGAAAATGGAACAGGTGGTTTTATGGTTGAAAAAAATAATAAACCTATAATTGCAGGTTTTTTATATACAACAAACTCAAAAGTAGCTTGGATAGAATGGGTAGTTTCAGATCCAGATTATAGAGAGTCAGATAGAAAACAAGCAATGGAGTTATTAATAAACGGAATAGAAAACGTCGCTAAAAATAGCGGCTTTGAAGTAATACTAAGTATTGGAAGAAGTAAGGGTTTAATTGAAACTCATAGAAAACTAGGTTACACAATAGATAAAAATCCTTCTTATGAAATATCTAAAAAAATAAATTAATTATGGCAGCAGTAGCAGCAATAACAGGCGCGGTAGTTTCTGGTGTGGGAGCGGCAGTAGGAGCTAATCAAGCTAAAAAACAAGCTAATAGAGCTGGTAGAGCTAAAGATAGAGCTCAAGCTGAATTAGACGCTTTAAAAGAAAGTAGACAACAAATTATAAATCCTTATGAATCAACTAAAAGTTTAGCTGGTTTAGCAACTGATTTATCTGGTGAAATATCTAATCCATTTGCTAGTTTAGGTGTAGCTACACAAGCTGCTGAGATACAAATAGAACAAGCTGATATTGCTCTAGCTAATACATTAGATACTATTAGAGAAACTGGAGCTAGCGCTGGTGGAGCAACTGCTCTTGCACAAGCTGCTTTACAAAGTAAAAAAGGTGTTGCGGCTTCTATTGAGGGTCAAGAAGCTAATAATGAAAAACTACGAGCTCAAGGCGAACAGCAGTTACAATCACAAAAAATGGCTGAACAACAGCGTTTGCAAAGTATAGCTATATCAGAAGGTCAAAGAGTTCAAGCTGCTGAAGCCGCTGGTAAACAATTTGAGTTTCAAACACAAGAACAAAGAACTAACGCAGACATGGATAGAGCTGCTGGTAAAATATCACAAGCTCAAGCTGATCAAGCTCAAGCTAATCAAGCAAGATCACAAGCTATTGCTGGGGGGATTAGTGCTGTTGGAGGTATAACTAGTTCTTATCTCTCTGCTAATCCGCTAAAGTAAAGGCGTCTACTAGTGTAAGTCCACCTCCTGTAAATCCTACTTCAACACCTACAAGTTCACAATTAGCGGAAACTTTTAAAGTTACTAATCCGTTATTTCAATAAAAATAAAAACAAATGAGTTATAGAAATCCACCTATAATCGTAGATAAATCTGCAGATGTTTGGGGCAAAGCTATAGCTGGTATAGGCCAGCAGATAGCTCAAGGTATCACAACTGCTGGTGAAGCAAGAAAAAAAGCTGAACAAGCTCAAAGAGCAGCTGCTGAAAAGCAGAGAGCTGCAATGCAAAAGCTTGAAGTTAAAATACGAGAATCATATATGGATTCTGCTCGTGACAATTATATAGCTTTAAAAAACGATGCTGACATTAGTATAGCTAATCAATTTAAAAGTGATGTTGGAAAACTTTTAAATGGTGTAGGTATTCCAGGTGATAAAGATTACAAAATGGGTGCTATTGATGCTAGAGTTCAACTAGAGCTTAATACAGGTCTAACTGATGAACAAAGAAAAGAATACACTAAAATAGTAGATGATTCTAAAATGTTTCAATCTCAAGCAGTTGATGGTTTTGGTAAAGTAATATCAAGTGTTCAAGATATATCTGAAAAAGATCCAACACGCTTAGGCTCAGCAGGTGGGTATGTTTTTAATGGAAAAACACCTAAAGAAAGATTTGAAAACCAGCTAGCTTACTATGCGGTTAATCCTGATATAATGATTGATCCAAGCGTAAAAGAAAATAGAATAACATCTAGAGGTGAAAAAGGGGAAAATTATTTAGAAACATCTACGTTAGTGCCTGTTGATCAATTCAAAGAAGGTGGATCATTTGCTGGTACATTAAGTTCGAGCGATATAGAAGGACTAAAAAAAGTTACTGAAGATGGTAAAGATTACTATAAATTTGAGTTTAAAAGAGATGTAAACGTATGGGACGGTAACTTTACAACTGATGTTCCTGAAAGACCAGATTACTCAGCTGTTTATGGTGAAGCTAACATAGAAGACGAAAAAGGAACAATTAATGCTAAACTAGTAGGTAAAGTTCAAACACAAAGAGGTGATTATATTGATAGCGAAGAGATCGTAGATATAAACACTATAAAAAATGACCCTAGTTTAAATAATATTTTAAATGGTCAAGCTGCTAGTATAAATAGAGCTTCAGACGCAGAAGTAGAAGCTTTTTTAAACTTTGGCACCAATAGAGGTGGTTTAACAATGCAAGAGTTGAATAAACAATTTCCAACACCTGCTCAAAGACAACAGTATATAAAGGATGTTTTAGTAGACAACTCTGTTGAAACTAAATTTTCACAATATAAAGAAAGACAAGCTACATCTAGTGATGTTACTAGACTAAAAGAAAGTGATCCTAATTCTACTATTTCTGAGGGAGATACTATATATTATAAAGTTTTAAAAAGTGAAAAAATAAAAGAAGATAAACCTACAGTTTCTGAGATTAAGTCTAAAGAACAAAAAGAAAAAGTATCTAGCAGAGCTGAAGATAGGTTAAGCGCTGTGTTAGACAATCCTTTAACAGCTATTAGAGCTGAGTTAGGTGAAGGTCAAGCTATTCAAGAAGGTAAAATTGTAACATTATACCAAGGAACAGATGATGAAAAAACATACGACATGAACAGAAAAGAAGATGTAGCTAGATTAGCTAAAGATCTTGAAACTTCTGAGTTTGGCGCTGATGCAAGTACTGATGCTGTTTTAGTTGAAATAGATGAATTGATTGAGCAAAGAAGAGAAAAAAGAAAACTACCTTAAAATTTAATTATGTTTGAATACGAAGGTTCTGAATACACGTTAGAAGAAGTAACTGAAGCCGCAGAAGCTAAAAAACTTTCTGTAGAAGATTATGTTAGTAAGTTTAATTTAAAAGAAATTAAAACTGAACAACCAGTGGGAAAGCCAAACGATGTTGTAGTAGAGGATGCAACTGTAACATCGGAACCGGAGCAAGCGTCCGAGAGTATGGAATTAGAGCCGGTAGATACTTCTTTGGTTTCACAACCAAAAAGAAGAAGTGTTAGAGGTCAGCAGAGAGCTAAAGAGCTTGAAAGAATAGAAAACAGACAACAACAAGAGGCTATAGAAGATGCTGTTGAAGAGATTGAGGTCTCAGAAACTGTATTTGATGAGTTACCAGATGTTGAAAAGGTAAAACTACAAGATTTAGCTGTCGATCAAATAGAGTTAGACTATAGAAACAAAGGCGTAGAAGAATACGAAATTAAACCAGAAGAAATAAATGCTAAAGCTTCTGAGATACTTAAACAAAAAACTCAACCATCTGTTATTGAAAGTTATGCAGCTCAAGCTGTTAGAGGTTTTGCTGGTTTCGCTAAAGGTATAAGTCAAATGGGTGAAACTATACAGTATTCTTTAATGGAAACAGCATTAGATACTTTTGAACCAGAATATAAGGGTACTGTAGAAGAAAAACAAGCTATAATGGGTCTTGTTAAAGCTGGAGGTTTACAAGCTCCTGGTACAGCTAAATTACCACCTTCTTCTAGTATTGGAAAGTTTATTGAAAAACTTGAACCATCTATAAGAGAATATGAAACTCAAACAATAACTGAAGAAATTGAAAAAGGTAATTATTTAAAAGCTGGTGAAAGAGCTGTTGGAGCTGCTATAGAGTCTTTACCTTCTTTAGTAGCAGCAGCTACCGGTGTAGGAGGTTTATTTTTACTAGGTGGTAGTGTTTCTGGTGGAAAGTTTATGGAAGAGTTTGAAGCTGATCCTGAAAAATCTACAGGTACTTTACTAGCTAACGCTGGTTTAACCGGTGTAACTGAGGCTAGTTTTGAACTTGTAACAAGAGGTATATTAAGCAAAGCAAGATTACTAAAAGATACTGGTGCTGATAAAGCTGCTAGAGACTTAATAAGAGGTGGTTCTGAAAAACTAATTACGTCTTTAGGTTTAAACACTCTAAAAGAAGGTGGATCAGAGGCAGCTACTAAAGTTACCACTCTTTTTCTTGATCAACTCACATTAGGAAAAGACATTGACTGGGGGAAAGAAGCTTATAATATTATAGATGAAGGTATTGTCGGTAGTGTTATGGGTAGTGGTACAACTTTTGCTGGTGCTTTAGCTAATACAGATAAAGCTGTAGTAGAAAGAGCTCAAATGATATTAACTCCTTCTGAAAACAAAAAACAATTAATACAATCAGCTAATAATATATCTAAATTATATAAAGACGCTAAGTCGGCTGATGTAGAAGGCGTTAAACTTATTAATGAAGCTATAAAAGCTGAAGAGGCTAATATAGTTAATATAAAAAAAGAAACTACTGACGCTTTAAACAGTATGACACCAGCGGAATTAAAAGTATATGCTGGTAACCAAAATGAGTTAAGAAAGCTTCAGCAGCAAATACAAAGCCCAAAAACAACAGAGTCAGTTAAACAACTAGCTAATAAAAAATTCATTGAAATAAGAGATGAAAACGATGTTTTATTTCAAGAATCTGTACAACGTAGAATACAAAGAGGTGTTGAAGTTGTTACTAAAGCTGCTGAAAAATTAGAAGGTGTAACTGTTCAAAGTTTTGATACAACTCAAGAAGTAGAAAACTTTATAAAACAGCAAGATCCAGAAGCAGATATAAAAGCTTCTCAACAACAAGGTTTTATAATACAAAACCCTATAACAGAAGAACAAACTATAGTTATAAATAAAGAAGTAGCTAACAAGGAAAAAGCTATGAATATTGCTGGTCATGAATTTGGTCATGCTGTATTATTTAAAACTGTAAAAGATAGTCCAGAAACAGCTGTAAATTTAGGCGAAGCCTTGCTTGGTGAAATAAATAAAATAGACGCAGCTCAAGTAAAAGACAGTAAATTTAAAAGTCGTTTAGAGCAATACTCAGCAGATCCTAAAAGTATAAAAATGGAAGAAGCTATAACGTTATTTTCAGACGCTTTAGCTACTGGTGATATAAAATTTAACGAAAATATATTTACTAAGATAGGTGATCAAATACGTAGAGTTATGCAAAGCTTTGGTGTTAAAGTTAAGTTTAACACGGGTAGAGATGTTTACAACTTTATTAAAGATTACAATAAAAGCATAGAAAAAGGTATTATAGGCAAAGCTCAAATTAAAGCAGCTAAAGAAGGTGTAAAAGGAGCTTTAGTTAAAGACGCTGTTAAAGAAGCTGAAACTATAATTAAAGAATCAAGATCTGAAGAAGCTTCTCAAGAAGTTCAAAGAATTTACGAAGAACAAGGGGAGGCTGGGGCTTTCGATATTATAGAGCAGTTTAAACCTATTACCAACAAAATAGTAGATCGTAGACGCGATGCTCCTGGATTTAACAGAGAAGATTTAACATCGGAAATAGAGCTTGGTAAGCGTGGTATATTAGACTTGATTAAAGAATACGACCCAGAATCAGGTGTGCCATTAGCCGCTTATATAAACAAGTTTTTACCAGCTCGTGCTATTGAAGCTTCTAATAGAGTACTTGGGGAGCAATTTACTGAAGATGTCACTGAAGCTAAAGGTGTTGCGGCTGAAGAAGCTGTTACTGAAGTAGTTGAAGAACGTGTTGCTAAAAAAATAAAACCAACATCACTTATACCTGCTGAGTCTGTAGCTGAAATTAAAAAACAAGTTGTAGCAAAAGTAAAAGATATTCCAGCCGATAAACTTACGTTTAAAAAACTAGGTGATTTGGCTCCTGATGTTATAGCTGAAGCTATAGGTATACCTGTTAAAAAGTTAGTAGATCCAAAAGCTAATTTATCTAAAGGTGATGCAAATGCTATTCAAAGATTTGTTAGTAAAAATGCTGATAAATTATTGAAAATATTACCAGAAGGAGCAGTGCTAGAAGCAGCAACTGAAAAACTTATTGGGACATCGACAGGTGTACCTAAAGGTTTGCTTAATGCTTTTTACACTAAGCAAGCTAGAGTTGGTAAAGGTGCTGGACTTGCTCCATTTAAAAAGAATAAAGGCATAACTAAGTCTGACTTTTTGAAAGCTTTTGGTATTATTGAAGGTAAAAAAGCTGAAGATTTTAGTGCAAGATCACCTGAAGCTCAAGCTTTAAAAGGTATAGCTAATTTATATGGTAGGCTTGTTACAAACGAAGTGGTTAGATCTGAAACTGATTTAGATATTACTCAAAAACAAGATGTAGCAGCTGGTAAAGCTAGACTTATGTTTAGTAAAACTGGGATAGCTTCGGATATGAACACTACTGTTGAAAAAGCAGGAGGTAAAGTTTTAGGTAATACAATAGAAGACAATCAAACTTTTAGAACTTTTTTAGTTGATGAATTAACTAAATTTTTAGGATCAGAAGCTAATAGAATAATAAAACCAAGTGATGTAGCTGGAGCTGGTAATTCAGCTGTTGGTAGTACAAAAACTAGCGGAGCTAAAGGTAGAGGTTTTAGATTTATAGGAGACATAAATAAAACTCAAAGATTTATAGACGAAACTAATGCTGCTATAGCCGCTGGTGAAGTTATGGATTTACAAGTTTTAAGAAATGAAATAAAAGACAAAGCTAATTTATTATCTGAAGAACAAATACAAGATGTTATAGCTGCTACGTCTAGTCAGACTAGAGCTAGTATGTCTAGAAACAAAACTAATAAAGATAAAATAAAAAGAGGCAAACGTTTAATTTTAGACGCTTTGTTTAGAGCTGTTCAAGCTGATGTAAATAATTTAGGCTCAATAAGAGAGTTGCTTTATAATGCTAATGCTAACTCTAGTTTTGGTAGGAAATTTGCTACAGTAACTTCTATAGAAAGTAATTTAAAACCAAAACAAAAAACATGGGAAGAACACGTCTTTCAATTTGGTAATTGGGCTAATAGAACTTTACAAGCTTACGGCACTAAAGATCCTAACATTGTTAACGGCTGGTTAAATTGGGCAGAAGATAACTACTATCAAGAAGTTACAGGTAGAGACACTCAAGGCATCGTTGATGGTGTTTACCCAGGTTGGAAATCTAAATTTCAAGAACATCCTTATTTAAAAGAAAAATTAGATGAAGCTTTTAAAACTGGAGACTTTAGCCAAGTACCACCTTCTGATATAAGAAAATACAATGAGTTTTTTACTTTAGATCCAAACACAAGATCTAGAGATGGTATCACAGATGCTAAAAGATACAATGTATCTGTAGATAAAAAATTTGAAAGCAATACAAATGTTATTGCTGAACAAGGTAGATTAATATACCAACAATTTATAGGAGAGATAAACGCTAAGCAAGCTGAGAATCAAATAAAAGAATACATTAAAATAGCCGATAACAAAACAAAAGCTAGCGCTATTAACAACAACGAAAATAACACAATAAAGTTTAGCAAACAAGTACCTAACCAAGAAGTGCTTGATAATCTAGGTAACGCAGATCAGGCTATGGCTAACGCTAGAAACCCTGAAGCACCTGTTAAAAAGATACGTGTATTTGACTTTGACGATACACTAGCTAGATCTAAAAGTAATGTATTGTATGAAATGCCTGACGGTACGACTGGTAAGCTTGATGCTACACAGTTTGCTGAAAGAGCTGGAGAGCTAGAAGCTCAAGGAGCTGAGTTTGATTTCTCAGAGTTTAGCAAAGTAATTGATGGTAAAAAAGGTCCTGTATTTAAAGCTATACAAAATATAGTTAAAGCAAGAGGCGCTGAAGATGTATTTATACTTACGGCTAGACCTGCTGACGCTGCTGGTCCTATTAAAGAATTTATGGATGCGCTTGGTGTTAATTTACCTATAGAAAATATTGTAGGTTTAGGTGATGGCAAGGCTGAAGCTAAAGCACGTTGGATGACGGGTAAAGCTGCTGAAGGTTACAATGACTTTTTCTTTGTAGATGATGCATATAAAAATGTTAAAGCAGTACAAGATGCATTAGACGTATTTGATGTTAAATCTAAAACACAGCAAGCTAAAGTTAAATTTAGTAAAGCCTCAGATCTTGATAAAGGTTTTAATGACATAATAGAAGCTAAAACAGGTATAGCTTCTGAAAAAGAATACAAAAGAGTTAAAGCTGAAGTTGCTGGAGCTGGTAAAGGTAGATTTAATTTCTTTATACCACCATCAGCTGAGGATTTTGTAGGTTTATTATACGATACACTTAGTAAAGGAAAACTTGGTGATTCTCAAATGGCTTGGTATAAAAAACATTTGTTAAACCCATACGGTAGAGCTATGAATGAATTAAGTTCTGCTCGCATAGCTTTAATGAATGACTATAAACAACTTAAAAAACAGTTAAAAGTAGTACCAAAAAATTTACGTAAAAAAGTGCCAGGTGAACCTTACACAAGAGAACAAGCTGTAAGAGTTTACATATGGAATACTCAAGGAATGGATGTTCCTGGTATAAGCAAAGCAGATTTAAAAGATTTAACAGAGTATGTATCTGATAACGCTGATTTACAAGTGTTTGCTGATCAGCTTATAGCTATGCAAAAAGGTGATCAATATGCAAAACCAAAAGAAGGTTGGCCAGCTGGTACTATAACGACAGATTTACTTGAAGGGCTAAACACTACTAAAAGAGCTAAGTATCTAGAACAATGGCAAAACAATGTAGATGTTATATTTTCAGAAAAGAACTTAAACAAACTTCAAGCTGCTTATGGTAAAGGTTATCGTAAAGCATTAGAGAACATGTTACAGCGTATGAAAACTGGTCGTAACAGAAACTTTAGTGGTGATTCATTAACAGGTAGGTTTACAGATTGGATAACTGGTAGTATTGGTACAATAATGTTTTTTAACACGAGGTCAGCTATACTTCAAACTATATCGGCTATAAACTTTGTTAACTTCACAGATAATAATATTCTTGCTGCCGGTAAAGCTTTTGGAAATCAAAAACAATTTTGGTCTGACTTTTTAACATTAGCAAACTCTGATTTCTTAAAAGAACGTCGAGGTGGTTTACGTATCAATGTTAACGAAGCCGATATTGCTGATATGGCTAAAAAAGGTGGCGTACAAGGTGTTATCAATAAGTTGCTAGAGTTTGGTTTTACACCAACACAACTTGCTGATAGTTTTGCTATTGCATCTGGTGGAGCTACTTTTTATCGTAATAGAATTAAAACTTATGAAAAACAAGGTTTAGATTCTAAAGAAGCTCAAGATAAAGCATTTGTAGATTTTAGAGAGATCGCTGAAGAGTCTCAACAGTCTTCAAGACCTGATAGAATATCAATGCAACAAGCTGGTTCATTAGGACGTCTTGTATTGGCTTTTGCTAACACACCAGCACAATATGCGCGATTAATTAAAAAAGCTGCTAGAGATCTTAAGAATGGCCGAGGTGATGCAAAGACTAATATGAGTAAGATCATATACTACGGTGTTGCTCAAAACTTATTATTTAACGCGTTGCAGCAAGCTTTATTTGCTTTTGCTTTTGGAGATACAGAGCCAGAAGATGAAGAAAAAGAAAAAAAGTATATTGGTATAGCTAACGGTATGATGGATTCTCTTCTTAGAGGTATGGGTCTTGGTGGTGCTGTAATATCTGTTGGTAAAAATGCGTTGAAACGTATATATGATGAGATGCAGAAAAAGCAACCTAAACTTGAAAAAGTAGGTTACGAGTTAACTAAATTATCCCCACCTATATCTGCTAAATTATCTCGTATAAATCAAGCGGCAAGATCGTATCAATGGGATAAAAAAGAAATGGCTGAAAAAGGTTGGAGTTTGGATAACCCAGCTTATCTAGCCAGCGCTAATGTTGTATCTGCTTTAACTAATATACCGCTTGACAGAGCTGTTAAAAAGACTAATAACGTGGTACAAGCAACTTCACAAGATCTTGAAACTTGGGAAAGAATGGCTTTGCTCGGTGGTTGGTCTGATTGGGAAATAGGTATAAAAGAAGAAAACGAAACAACCAAACCTCAACCTAGAAAAATTAAAAAACGTAAAATAAAAAGAAAAAAGATTAAATAATGGCTACAGAACTTGGAGAAGGAACTAAGGTTACCCTTGATTTAAAAACAATAGGAATGGTTATAGCAGGCGCTGTGTCTTTAGCCGCGATGTATTTTACGTTGCAAAAAGAAATAGAAATAGCTAAAGAATTACCTGAACCAACTATTAGTAGAACTGAGTACGATTTAAAAGATCGATTAGTCCGCGAGACGATCATGAATACTCAAGAAAAAGTTGAAGAAAACAGTGATAAACTTGATAAAATAGATGAAAAATTATATGAAATAATTGAAAAAAAATAAAATGAAAAATTTAATTACTTTAATATTATTTTTGTTTTGTTCTTTTGCATATGCTCAAAAGTTTACTTTACTAGAAATAAATGCTAAGTGGAATAAAAACAATAAAGTTGAACTACCTAAAATTAATGGTGTTCAAAACGTATACGCTAATCTAGAAGATCAAAGCGAAACTTTAAAAAGCAAAATTTCTTCTGTACCTGTGATTATTTTATATAAAGATGACGTTGTTGTTTATCAATGGGCAGCTGACTTAACTTTTAAACTAGAGATAACAGAGGCTGAAATAAAAAAAGTTATTTTTAATAATTCTAAATAAAATTAAATGAGTAAAATTAGCGATCATATAACTCTGCGTGAAGCTACTGAATCATATACAGCTAAACGTAAAAATATAGATAACTATCCTAGTCAGTATGAATTAACAAATATGGTTGGAGTAGCTGAAAATGTTTTTGAACCTTTACGTGAATGGGTGGGTGGTCCTATAAAAATAAATTCATTTTTTAGAAGTAAAGAACTTAATAAGGCTATCGGCGGAAGTTCCAAGTCACAACATTGTGAAGGTAGGGCCATCGATATAGATGACGTATATGGTCATAAAACAAACGCAGAAATGTTTGACTATATTAAATGTAATTTAGATTTTGATCAAATTATATGGGAGTTTGGAACAGATGAAAATCCTAATTGGGTACATGTTAGTTATGTATCTCCTGAAGAAAATAGACGAAGATGCTTAAAAGCAGAAAAAATTAACGGAAAAACTAAATATTCAATAATATGAATTCACCATTATACGCAAAAATAAGCGGACCTTGTAAGGCTGCAGCAAAGAAAAAGTTTAAAGTTTGGCCTAGTGCTTACGCTTCTGGTTGGGGAGTAAGATGTACTAAAGCTGGAGGACCGAGTAAATTTGGTAATAAAAAGAAAAAGAAGTAATGGCTAAAGCATACAGAGGAGTTTTAAAAGCCCGTATTAGTAAACTGTATGGAGGTGACGTTACTTGTAGTAAAGTTAAAAAATTAAAAGCACGTAAAGAAGCTACTAAGCGAGATGTGCAACTTGCTAATTGGTTTATTAACATGCAAAATTGTAGAAGATGAATTCACCATTTTATAAAACTGGAAAAGTAAAAGGCGGAGGTACAAAAAAAGTTTGTTTACCTGCAGCTAAGGTAAGATCAATGAGTAAGGCTGAAAAAGAAAAAGTTATTAGAGCCAAACAAACCGCTGCTAAATCAGGTAAGTATAAAAGATCAAGCAAGTCATTTGTAAAAGGTGCTCGCAAAAAAGGAGCAACACTACGTGATTGGTTTGAAAAAGAAAATTGGATTAATGTGAAAACAGGGGAACCATGCGGAAAATAATAGACAAACTACAAGGAGCTTGGAATAGTTTACTGTATAAACTAATGTTTAAAAAATATAAGGAACATAAATAAATAGGCGTACCATACCTAAAAGTTCCTGTAACCAAGAAAGGGGATCTCAAATGAGGTCCCCTTTTTTAATTACACACTATGTATCATACGTGTATAGCATAATTATCCGTCACAAGCTACACAATCTTCATCCATTGCTTTAGCAGCAATATCTCCTCGCAATACAGATTCAGTTCTAGTATAATACAAAGTTTTAACACCTTTTTTCCAAGCATCAAAATGAACTTTATTAATCCACTTAGGAGTTGCTTCAGAAGGAAAAGCTAAATTCAAACTTACTGATTGATCAATATATTGTTGGCGTAAACCAGCTTGATTAACAAGCTCTAATTGATTTATTTCTTTAAAAGTTTTAAACACTTCTTTTAAAGGAATATCATGATCACCAATTAACACATCGTCTAAAGCGTCTATATCTTGTACTGATCCTCCGTCTTCAAGTATCTTATTCCAAACATCATTATTATTTAAACCAGCATCTTCTAAACATTGTTCTAACGTTGGATTTTTCCTAATGAACGTACCCTTCGCACTTTGTTCAGTGAAAACATTAGCGGCCCAAGGCTCAATACCAGGACTGACATTACCACTAAGCTTACTATTAGACACAGTAGGAGCAATGGCCCTAAGATGAGTGTTACGCATACCAGTGCCAGCACACCAAAGAGGCTCGCCGTATGCCTCAGCAAGATCCATAGAGGCTCGTTCGCTTTCGATTTTAATTTGTGAAAAAATCTTCCTAGTTTCAAACTGAGATAATAAACCTTCGAAAGGAAGGCCATTTTCTTGGAGATATGTATGCCATCCGAGTACTCCCAAACCAAGAGCCCTTCCCTTCTGCGCAGAACGAACACTGTTTTCGAAACCTCGAAGGCCTTTGGCCCTTTGAATAAATTCTTCCATAACTCCGTCAAGAAACCAAATGGCGTCGTATATAAGATTAGTACCTTTCCACTCTTCATATTTTGCTAGGTTTAAAGATGATAAACAGCAAACAAAGCTGTGTGATTCATCTGTATGTAATGTTATTTCACTACATATGTTTGTCATATGTACTTTTAATCCGTTTTCTTTATATGCTTTTGGATTTGCTTTGTTAACATTTCCTTTAAACATAATATACGGTTCTCCAGTTGCTTTTCGTTTTCTAAGTAGTTTACTCCATCGATCTCTAGCTTGCGCATCTCCTTGTTCAAGTTTACGCATAAACTTATCACCCACAACTGCGCACTGATGTAGATTAAGCGATTGTCTGTTGACATCTCCTTTAGGTTCTCTAATCTCAAGCCACTCTTCAAAATCGTCGTGTTCAATATTGATATTAACCGATGCGGCTCCTCTGCGTACGCTTCCTTGATTAGTTGCAAGAATTGTTGAGTCATATATTTTGCAGAAAGGTACGACTCCGTCTGATGTTCCATTGCCTGTAATTTTAGCGCCAGCGGGTCTGATCATATTAACTCCGATACCAACTCCACCGCCGTGCTTAGCGAGTAGCATCATTTCTAAATTTTTACCTCCTATATCTTGTATTGAGTCAGCTACGTCTATACCAAAACAACTAATCGGTAAACCGCGATCAGTACCTGTATTAGAAAGCACAGGTGAGGCTAGACATAACCAACCTTTCCATATATAATCGTAAAAAGTTTCTGCTAACTCAGGGCGAGATAAACGCCTCCCCACAGTATTAGCAACACGCCAATAAGCATCACTAGGAGATTCGCCATCAAGAAGATAACCCCCGGCGATAGTTTTTTTATACACTTCGGTATCACCCCACTCTGGGTAATCCTTTCCTTTAATCCATTCATCGTTCCACATTTATGAAAAATATAATATTGTGTAGGCTATTGCTACGTTTAAATTAACCGCTACTAAGTTCCATTGTTTAGCTACAAATACTTGAGGTATTGAAATAACACCTGCTATTATGTATGTAACTACACCAATTGTTTCAGGTAACAAATGGGGAGACGTCATCATAAACGCCGTCCCCATATACCCTAGACGACCAGCTATACGTTCTGCTGCTGAAAGTCTTTTGTCATGTACAAGTAGTCTAAGCAACCTTTGCTTGAACCTATACTCGCATTTTTTACAAGTTTTTTTATCGTTAGTCAGGAATTTCCAGTTTGGCCTCTTTTTCTGACACTTGTTGCATTTTCTCATTCTCTTCTTTTAACTTTTCAATAGCTTCATCGTAACCTGGTAAATGCTTTGTTAAAGAGTAATTACCAAGTGTCATTGTTTTTAAGTTATCAATTTCGTTTATTAATTGCTGTAATACATTTGTAACAGCGGCCATACGTTTTTCTAACGCATCTGTTCTACTTTGTTTCTGTCCCTTCATATTTATAAAACATTACTAATACTATTCTTTTATTGTTATATTCATTTGGATATTTACTATGAAAATACTCACAAGGATATGATAACAACCTATTAGGTTTATAACCAACAACAGATCTTAACGACCATTTTGAAATATTTTCAGCATCTTCTGTCAACATCCTATTAAACTCTACAGAATCACTTTGAATATATTTATCACCATATGTTTCGTGGTTCCAAAAAGCAGTTCCATTAAGTTGTTTTTCATTAGCTTTAATATAATAAACAATAGCTCTATCTGGTTTTTCGCCGTTTATTATTGTGTCATTATGTATTCTCCAAGTATTATCTTGGTTTTTTTTAGCTTCACGTAAAAAACATAATATATTTTTTATTTTTCTACCTTCTACTTTCTCTATTTTGTTTTTAAAAAAATTAACAAAATCATCTGGTAATTCTTTAATCCAAAAAGATTTACCAGGAGTTTTAAATTCTTCAAACTTATCACAGTATGTTAAAAGTTCTTTAAATAAGTTTTTTGGTAAAAAATCATCAACTATATAAATCACGCCAAATATCCTCTTCTTTTAAATTTAAATTACCAAATATCCTCAAAGTCCTCTCCTTCACCAGCTTTCGAGTAATCTGTCGGCCTAAGCGCGAAAAAATCAGTATGAGTGACCCCGCCGGTAAGATGATAGAACCAATCAAGATTAGCTGCTGCCATCTTGTCATATTTGAAATGCGATTCCAAATCTTTATATCCAAGTTCAACCAGTTTTTCATTTGCTCTTTTCTTTATAAAATGTTTAAGATCATTAGCTCTGATGCCTTCAATGTCACCCATTTCAAACATCTTATTAATGTATTTAGTCTCTAGCTTAACCATTGTCTCTGCAGCGTTTATAATATCTAATCTACACAGATTTAATAGTTGTTCGTTTTCAGAACACATTTGTCTAAACAACTTACAACCCATTTTACTATGTAAAGATTCGTCTCTTACTGACCATTTCATTTGCTGACCTATACCTTTTAATAAGTTTCTTAGTTGAAAGCTATAGAGTACAGCGAAAGCAGAATATAAACTAACCCCTTCAGCAAAAGCGCTAAACACAGCAAGAGACTTGCCAATACCAACAGTGTTTGTCCCACCATAAGCAACCAGGTTATCAAACCTTTCAGCAGTTGCAGGCTCATGTAAAAAGGCTTCGTAATCTTCAAGACCAAGTGTTTCATTTAAATAACTATAAGCTACAGCGTGTATTGTTTCTTGTGATCCAAACATCATGGCCATTTGCTGTATTTCGTGTTTAGGAAACCATGATACGACTTTTTGTGTCCAGTAATCTGAAACAGCACACTCTGTTTGAGCAAAACCTAAAAGTATATTACCTACTAGGTTTTTCTCTTCTGGTGTAAGCTTTTCGTTCCAGTCTTTAAAATCACCTTGCATTGGTATCTCAGTATGCAACCAAAATGCTTGTGCTTGTTTTAACCAACCTTCTGTATAATACTCAGGGTACTCAAACGGTTTGTACGCAATGCGCTCATTAAATAATCCCATTATCTATATATTTCAATTGCTAAGTCTACAAAAGGCAGATATATAACGTGTGTAGTCATATCTTTTTCAACGTAGCTTCTAGCACCGAACAATATACCAGGATAAAACCCAATGGATATAGTCCAACCTTTAACGCCCTTGTCCTCTGTATTTTTTGACATAATTTTTACTTTGTTTAATGTTACTTGATTTAGACTTAGCGTGTACACCAGGTCTTTTTTTCTTTGTATTTGTTTTATAGTTTCCTATAACTAGTCTAGCCATAGCATTTTATGTTATATTTATCTTGTATTTCAACAAGTTCGTTATATTTAATTTTGCCTCGTACTTCCCAACTCCATTTAATAAACTTTTCGATCTGTCGTTCGGCATATTTTTGTCTTGCTATCCTTTTTGCTTGTTTAGGATCAACTGAACGGTTCTGTCGCATTCTGCTTGATTTTGTGGTTTATATAATGTTACGTTAGGAAATTGTCGCATAACTAATTGTTTAAATAGTTTCCAACGCATTGGAAAAGATTCATTAGCTCTACCTTTTGTTTCAATTATAAAATCATCACCAATAAAATCAGGTGTATATTTTATAGGTAATATTCTTT
>Ga0208793_1000381_pt1 | contig 30379 bp, 37 predicted proteins | sample 17_taG_FD_184092 | JGI IMG/M metagenome (GOLD analysis project Ga0208793, IMG submission 184092) | Marine viral communities from the Subarctic Pacific Ocean - 17_ETSP_OMZ_AT15314 metaG (SPAdes) (version 2) | ecosystem: Environmental > Aquatic > Marine > Oceanic | place: Pacific Ocean | collected... | reverse complement strand
CAAGATTTACACTTGACCCACTATTTCTTTGGTCTAAATTCATTGCACCATTAATTATAAGGTTACGTCTGCCATGAATTGTATTGTCTGCCATTGAGGAGACTTGAATTTTACTTAATGCCATTCTCTATGCTCCTATCCTAAAAATTTTACCAAAAAGCCATTATGACTGTTCTGTTCACCATAGATATCAGATGTGCCACTTCTACCTATAAAGTAAATAGAAAGAGTATCATTGACTGAACAATTAACTATAGCCATTCCACTTACTTGTGATTCATCAGTAGAATCAACATTACGATTATAAATAATAGATTTCTGTCCACTTCCCCATATATAAGTGCCATTCTTTTGAAGAGTAGTTCGTAGATATCCTGGAAATCTATGTAAGTAATGCCAATGTACTTCATAATGACCAGACTTTGGACAAGTAAATACACCAGTAGTATTATTATATGCACCTGCTGTATCAACCATTTCAGTATTCCAAATAATTGTTGATGCTGTTGATACATTACCATTGCTTTTTCTTGCATAAACAAGAATAGGACTTGACACCCCAGTACCACCATTTGCAACTGGCAATACACCAGTAACCTTAGATGTAAGGTCTATTGTGCTATTGTTTATCTTTGCATTTGTTACTGCATCATCTGCTATCTTGGCTGTGCTTACTGAGCCGTCAGGTGGGACTATGGTTTGCAAAGCCTTACCAGAAAATATGACGTAGATGTCATCTGATGCTGCAACTGTGTAACCTACAAAATTTAATGTAGTACCATTAGTTGTATAAGATGTTGTTGGTTCTTGTCTTACATTGTTGATGTACAATTCTACTTCATTAGCATTAGCTACAGGGTGACTCAAGGTAACTGAAGCACCTGATGCTCCTGTTAAATCTTGTTTAACCATAGAAGAGTACGAGTTTGTAGATTGGTTACCTACGTATCCCATAATAAATCTCCTTATGAACTAATTGCATCTACTGCAGAAACCCAACAATCTAGTGATGAGGCAGTATCTGATTTAATGTATAGTCTGTCTCCTGATTGAACAACTATCTTTGCTCCACCATCTAAAACCTGTAGAGCACCTCCACTTGCTATGGGTGCACCTTTAACTAAGTACACGTTTGCTGTACCATTATTAATATAACAGTCTACAAGTATTGCAGTTGTGGCTGTGTTTGTCATGTGTATTCCTACGATTGTATCATAAGAATCAAAGTTAGCTCCGTCAGGAATATCTGCTGCTGCAGTACCTACTCCTTGTAGAGTGTATCGTCTAAAATTCTGTGCCATTTCTTATCCTTTATAAAGCTATGCTCATTGCTATTGAGAACCCTGCTGAAGCAAAACCTGCAGTACTAACTGCTACGTTTTCCCAAGCTGAACCATTGTAAACTTTCATATTAGTATCAGTAGTATCGTAGTACAAATCCCCTGCGTTCAAAGCATCACCATCATTATCCAATGTAGGTGCACTAGATTTAGCTCCTAAATACGTATCATCAAAATTATCTACTGATGCTGCAGCTTGTTCAGCCCAATACTTAGCAGAGTAATTACTACCATCTACTGTAGTGTTAGTACTAAAACCATTTCCACCACCAATAGCCCATTGTTTAGCTGAACCTGAAGTCTGTCCTGATTGTGTTCCAATAGCATATTCTTTAGCTGAGTACTCTGTGCCATCTACTTGATTAGTTGTATCTGTTGCCCACTCTTTTGCACCACCTGAACCTGCAGTATCTGTAACACCAGTACCACCTAAAGCCCATGCCTTAGATGAATAGTTAGAACTTTCTACTGCACCATCAACTTTGTTTGCATAGTTTTGTGCTAGTGTTGCAGACGTACCTGCATTAGTTTCAGCTGTTTCAGCATTAGTTTGAGCAGTCTCAGCATTAGTTTCAGCTGTTTCAGCATTAGTTTCAGCAGTTTCAGCATTAGTTTCTGCTGTTTCTGCTGCAGTCTTAGCTACTACTGCTGCATCTCTAGCTGCTTCTGCTGCTGTTTGAGCAGTTTCTGCATTAGTTTCAGCAGTCTCTGCATTGGTTTCAGCAGTTTCAGCTCCTGCTTTAGCAGTCTCTGCTGCAGTTTTAGCTGCTGTTGCCTGTGCAACTTGTGAAGCTGCAGACGTATCTACGTAATTCTTAGTTGCAGCTTCTTGAGCAGCTGTTGGGTCTGCCACATTCTTAACAACTTTATTCTGCATATCCCACTTATCATCTTGACCTAAGTTAACTGAGTCAGCAGTTAAGTCTCTAGCTTCTTGAGATGAGTGAAAGATTTGTATATTAGAGTTGTCTAAGTCTTCTTCTGTTAGTACTGAACCAGATGCAAAGTCTATTGCTCTTGATGATAAATCTGTGGTACGTCTAACTTGTACAACAGTGCCACTAGCAGGAGCACTGGTTAATTGCACTGTAGAAGTGGAAGGGAAACTCAAATTTGACTGAGCTACCCCATCAACTGTAACACTTATTTCGCTAGTTGCAGTGTAGGTAAAGGGGATACTAAACGTATCCGTACTGTTATCCCCAGTATTATTTTGATATGATAATGGCATATGTATTCCTCGTTATTAATGTTGTAACTTTAGCTTTAGTTAGCAAAATAGTCTGCAACTGAGTTAATTATTTGTCTAGCTCCGTATAAAGATTGGTAAGGTAAGACTCTTAATGCTTTTCTATATTCAGATTCTGTCATATCACCTTCCCATATATTAGCTAAACTACCTGCAGCATTTTGTGCTATAGATATAGCAGGAGGAGTAATAGCATAAGAATTACCAGACATAGCCCCTGTACTTACTTGATAAATATAAGTAAACATAGAAGCTGCTCCTATCTGTTGAAGAGCACCCATAGTCCAGTTAGCTGGTTTCATACGTTCTTTAATATATTCATCAGCATCACTACGTCCTGCAGCATTAAGCTGTACTCTAGCAAGATACATAAGACCACCCATAGCAGCAGCTGCAACTAATATTTTAGCTACTGAGGCATCTCTACCACCTCCTCCAAAAGGGTTACCTCTAACTCCTAACCTTTGAGTCTGTTGCTCTAAAGAACCTAAAGTAAAGTTCATAAACTGAAACATTGTTCTACCTACTTGACTAGACTTCATCCATCTATTAGTAGACCCTAAGTTAGTTTCTTGTACATTAGTTCTAGCATCTTTAAACCCATAAGCACGAAAAGCTTCTCTAACATCTTCATCCCATTTGTCAATGTTAAGCTTAGTTACTCTTCCATTAGGTGCTTTTTCAACTAGATTACTATTCATAACCTTAAGTATTTTATCACCCATTTCATCAGTAATACCAAGCTGTTGTCTTTTTATATTAGAGAAAGGTAATTTACCTTTTCTTGCAGCTAATGCAAATTCATTAGTAAAATGCATCATAGATAACCTACGTAAAGTCTGTGTAACACCTGTTAAACCAGACCAATAAGCTACGTGTTTCTGTGCACCATAAGCTCCTCTTTCTGCAAGACCTACTGCCTGTCGTAGAGTAGAACCTTTTTTACTAAAACTAGCACGTTCAGGAGAAATAACAGTACCTATATCTTCAGTATCAAAACGTGTAACATTATTCCACTTACCTAAAGCTACTTCATTTCCCATTCCCATAGTCTCAACTAACTCTCTCATAAGACCATCAGGTAATCTACCATTCTTAGAGGCTAAATCAAAGAGTTGTTTGTAAGCAGGTGCAGATTTAAGGATAGTTGTAAAACTATACTCAAACATAGAATTAGTAAGTTCCATTAAGGCTGACATTCCAGACATACCCATGTTTACAGAGAAGCTAAAAGCTCTTACAGCTACGTTCATATCAGTTATGTTCTGAACTTCTTCTCTATTCTTAAGTCTACCTGTGATACCATCATACATAAACTGTGCAGCATCTGCAGCTTTTCTTATTTCATCTTGAGGTAAACCTTTTGCTTCACCTTCGCTTATTATTTTTCCTTTTAATTTATCAAACTGACTACCTGCTACGTTAGTATTAATACCATTCCTAGCTAAACCAATAGCACCTGATAATTGAAAGATATAACTGTTAACAAGTTGTTCAGCATCTTCTACTAGTAAGTCAGTAAAAGCTAAATCTTCTAGTTCACCATCTGGATTAGTTACTTTAATTGTAGTACCTTCATTTAAAACCATACGATTTCTAGCTCGTTTATGTGACCTAGGTATGTTAGACAATGTAAGTATTTCTGTAACAACATCTATCTCATCTAATTCAAATCCTTCTGCTTTAAGCATATCACCTAAATCTTCTAAAGTCATTTCACTAGAATCAGGTATATCTCTTTTTGCAATTTTAGAAGATGTTATACCTTTTCTATAAGCTACTGCAATCTTGTTTATATAATTACCTACTGTATCAATGTCTGCTACTTTACCTTTTTTAGTTAACATCTTTGTTACTTGATCTTCTATATTTAACTGCTCTCTACGTATAGCTGTCTCAATTAGTTCATCTAAATATTCATTAGCTTTATCTCCATACCTTGCTTTTATTTGTGCAATTCTATCATTATCAAAGATACGAGACATGTAAAAAGGATTTTTTCCTAATAACTTCTTAGTAAAACCTGATACATCAGCTTCAGCAGCTAACTCTGCTAATCTGTTTTGTACCCTACTAATCTCTTCAGCTACTATTTTTATATCATCAGTTACGTTCTGTCTATCTATTCCTCTCACATAACGTGATACAGCCCTATTAAACTCTGCAACACTTGTTCCTGTTTCTTTAACAAACCTTGCTTGAGCTTTTGGTAAGAGGGTTGCTAAACGATCACGAAATACACCTTGTAAAGATTCAGCAATCTCTGAAGCAGATACATTAGTAGCTAACTTTCCACCTTCATATCCAGTAAAGTTGCCTCCTAAAGCTCTGCCAGTATATCTAGCCCAAGCTATATTTGAAGCTCCCATTCTAGCAGTAGTAGAAATTAACTCACGTAAACCAAACATACTCCATCCAGCTTGTTGAGGTAATGTAGCTACGTCTTCATTTTTTAGTTTAGTAAAACTTTTAACCTGTTGTCCACCTTTTGTAGACTCAAGAAAAGCTTCACCTGTTAGTTCTCTTGCTATAATCTTTTCAGCTAAAGCATCTACGTTAAACTGATCGTGAAATAGTTTTTCAGAAGGTGTAAGTTCTTTACCCATTACAACTTTCTGTGCAATTTTAGAACGTTGCCCTGCTTTTTGGAAGGCTATTCTACCTGCATTTAAACTACCACCTAATAGAGCACCTACTCCTCCAGCAATAAACACATCATTAGCATCAATATCATACTTAACATTAGCTCTAATACCTTCAAAAGCTGCACTCTCTGCTGCTGTAGCTAGAGCACCTACCTTAAAGGCTCTCTTAACGTTGTAAGCTTGTTTAATAGTACCTGCAGTAAGAGCAGCTGCACCACTTACAGGAGTTCCAGCAGTAGTTGCAGCAGCAGTAAGACCTAATATAGCAGACCATTCAAAAGGATCAAACATCACAGAAAAAGCATTAGCTGCTATACCTGTAAAACCATCAGCTTCTAGTCTTTTACGATTATCTAACGTTTTTAAAGCAAACTCTCTCTGCTTCATAGCTGTTTGAAAACCATTATCTTTAGCATCTTCTAATATTTCTTTAGCTGCTTCTATAGGTAAACCTTCTGTTAAAGTTTTAATTAACTCAGGAGTAAAGTTGGTAATAGGTGCACCAATGTCAACAGTAGTTGCTTTATCAATACTGTCTCCCAAAGCTTTTATAGATAAGTTTTCACTATAAGCTGTACCAGCACTTTCAAAAAAACTTCTGTCTGATTTCTCACTATCTTCTTTCATCTGAGAATCAAAAAGAGCAGATTCAGACACAGTCTGTGATAGAGGTATTTTAGTATCATCAGCCTCTAGTGTCTTTAACATTTCATCTAAGGTTACTGTTGACATTTACATTTCCTTTTTTAATTATGTACCTTTATACTGAAAGGTTAGCATCACTTACAGCATTAGCCATTTCAAAAGCACGTTCTTTGGTTTGTTTAGCCCATTTATTTAAGACAGTTTTACCATCTTTAGTCTTACTATATAGCATTTCAAACTTAGCTTTAGCTAAAGCTTCAGCTTGTTCAGTAGACCCTTCTTCATACTGACCTGCTTCTTTAATAGCTGCTGTAAATTTTTTCCAAGTTTTTGGAAGGTTAGTTACACCTAACTGGTAGCCCATACTAATGATAGCTGTCTGTGCTTCCTCTGGTAAATTTCTAAAACCTTGCATTTCTTTTTCTAGATAGTTACCAATCTTCTGTACTTTTAATTTTAGTACTGCTACACCTTCTTCTTTTGTAACATTGTTAACATCTTTAATCAAAGCTTTCTCATCAGCCTCTAAAGCAGGTAAATAGAAACCAAAGCCTACTGACTTATCTTTACCATCTGCATAAGGTGTGCTAGAGAAACCTTCTTGAGTTGCTATCATGTTAGCTGTTTTTTCTTCTGTAGTATTACCTTCTATAATCACTTGATCTCCTGTTGGTTGGTTACTTACTTTTGTATTATCTAGAGTACTATCTGCACTAGCTGTACTAATAGGCTTAATTTGATCTACAATATTACTTGCAGTATTTACAACATCATCTAATAAAGAAGATTGTTTATCCTTATCCGTACTTTTAATTGTACCCATTTCAGTTATAACATCATCAGCACCAAAACCCTCAAAGTCTTTTGCTTTTTTTATTTCATCTGCTATAAGATTAAAAATAGGGTCAGTTAAAGATTTACCTAACCTTGTTGATAAAGCTCCTATTGCTTCTGAGTTTTGAACCATAGGATCACCAAATGAATTTAGTACATATTTAATAACTGATCCTACACTAGTATTAAGGTCTGAACGTTTAAGTGTACCCATTTCAGTTGTTATAGTATCATAGTCTTCACTACTTGGCTTTGTAAATGTACCTACTTCTATAAAATCTGTTTTAGGGGCTGTTGTTGTAGAATAACTAGTTGAACCTTCTGGTACAATTTCTTTTGTCAAAGTATTAGCAAACTCCTGTAATACAACTTTCTGACCTTTCTTACTTAATATTTTACTTTTACTGTAAGGAACTCTAAACATACCTATAAATTCTCTACCTTTAGCTATATTATATAAGTTAATACTTACTTGATTAGGGTCTTTACCTAAAGGTTCAATAGCAACATCTATACTTTTAAGATCATCTTCATTAAGGTTAGGAAAAGTTTGTTTCACGTATTGTCTTACTACTTTAGACTCAAGCAATACTTTATTAAACTCTGGTAAAACAACTTCAGGTTTTAAGGGAGAACCTACATCAGTATTTAAATGTTTAAAAGCATAGTTCTTACCAGCACCTGATTTTATTATAGTGTAATCTGCTTCAGCACTTGTTATTGCCTTTTCTACTACTTCTTCTTCACTTAAGCTTGGATCACTCATTTGAATGTAGTGAGCACGTTCTGTAATATCTGGTAAGATTGAAGCAGCATTAGTAACTTCAGATAAGTCTGCTCCTCCAAAAAGCCTTTGAAGAAGATTGTTCCTATTTACTTTAGTAGCTAGTAGCTTTTTTAAAGAATCAGATTTTTTATAGTTTTTAATATCTATCTTACTAATTACATTAGCAGCATTATTATAATTAATAGGTTGTCTTGGAGTAAGAGCTACTTCTGGATCACTACCTTCTGCATCTAAAGTCATCATAGTTTCAGGTTGGTATGTGCCAGTGGTTGCTTGTTCTCTAATATTTGTTTCCATAGCTAAAAACAATTTATGTGCATCATCACCAATAAGTTTAGTCATGTTATTGTTTGCGTTTTTTAAAGACTCCCAAATTAAATAACTTTGTTCTATAAGAGCATTATCGTCATCTGAAGTAGCAACAGTAGTTCCGTCTATATATTGAATACCCTTTTTTAATTCTGCTGTTATATTTGCAGGTACATGTCCAATTTGAGCAAATAACTTAGCTCTAGAAGTTTTACTTTGAAACTCAGGTCTTTGTATTAAAGCAGTAACATATTGATCTTTCTCAGCTGTAGTAAAAGCTACGTTAAAGTTTGTTTTAGGGTTTCTATATGTTATATTATCTATACGTGTACCATTATTTATAGCATCAGTAATTTTAATTGCAAGAGTTTCCGTTTTAACTTTGTTAAGTTGGTTCTTTTGTATTTGTGTATCTCTTGCTTTTTCCATTACAGCAGTGTCTTTACGTTTTTCTGCTGTGTACATAACTGGTAATTTTTTACCATCTTTAGACTTCATTGTGGATAAAGCATCCCACAAAGTATTATCATACGTAGGTTGACTTTTTAAAAGATTATAAGCATTATCTATTGCTCTTTTAAAATCAGGCTTACCATTAGGTAAAGGATTAGCTTCTGCAAACTGCGTTATAATATTTTGATGATTCTTTATTTTTTCTTCTTTTGTTTGCCCAGTACTTAACATTGTTTGTGTATGGGTATCCATATTATTGTTGTTAAGTAAGTCAGTATTATACTTAGCTTTTGCAGCATTAAAGTCAGCTACATATTTAACATTATGTTTATCAAATGTTAATTGAGCAGCTTCTATAACAAGTTCATCAGTACCTTGATTTTTTAAAGTTTCTAGATAATTATATTGATGTTTTTTAATTGGCTCTAAATAAGAAGTACTAGTATAATCTTTAACATAAGTCTTTTCATTTACTTTAAAATCGTTTTCCACACTTAGGTTTAATTCATATGCATTTGTTTCCATCTGTGCATACTTAGATTTTAATCTAAAGTTTTCTATTTCTCTTTCACGTTTTAATCTGGTCTCTAAGTTTTTATCTTCTACAGCTTTTACTGCTGGAGCTATAGCATCTACAAACTGACTTAAAGGAGAAGGTTGTGTTTGAATTTTTGCAGGACGTACATAAGTATCTACTGGTCTTGCTACAGGTTTAGTAGAAATTCCACTAATATCTAAACCACTTACTGGAGTTCTCTTTGCCATTTAATACCTCATAAATTATGTGGATGTTATACTGAAAGGAGGTGCTTTTATTAAAGGAGTTATAAGGTCACCATACGTTCCTTTTTCTACTAAGTTTGTTACATTTTTATTAGCTAATAAATCCATACCAAATAACTTACCATCACCATATTTAACTGAAGCTGTAGCTGCAGCTGATGCTCCTTTTACTATAGCAGCACCTAAACTAGGTTGTACTCCTCTTTGTAAAGCATTAATACTATTTAAAGCTTCTGCATTAAGACCTGTTTTTTCTAGTTCAATTTGTGTAAGAATGTTTTCAATATTAGCATTATACTTATCCATACCTCTAAGTTTTCTAGCTTCTGTTAAATCTATCTGTTGTTTAACTGATTTACCAGATACTCCTGCTTCACCTGCAGCCACTTTTTGGCTTTCTTTTGTCTCTAAAGCTTTAATAGCTAGAGCCATTTTATCTTCTGCTACTGCTTCTACTTCTTGTATAGCTCTTGTGTTAAGTGCTTGTATCTTTAAGTCACGTGCAGCTACTGCATTAATTCTGTTCTGTTGATACCTAGCTTCTTGTGCTTTTGCTTCATTGTTTTTATTAAGCAACTCAAAGCCTACTTGAGCCATCTGCAAATATGCCTGTGGAGGTAATCCTGCCATGTTATATCCTTACAAATTCTAAAAAGGGTTTACCCCATTGGTTATGTTTGTTAATAAAAGTAAAACCCAAAAACTTAAGCCATTTTATAGCCACAGTATACTCTGCATCAACAGAGTTAGTCAAGATAGTATACTTTTTATTCATTTCTTTTGTCAATCTTTTAGACTCTCTTAAAAAAGTTATCCATATTTTATGAACAGCAGGAGTAGTAAGTAACCAAACACACGCAACTGTGTCATCCTGTCTAGCTACTCCATATATACCTGCTATTTCATTTGTTTCTGATACTAGAAATGTCCAACATTCGTCAGACAAATCTAATCCAGTTTGTAAAGCCTTCTCTGTACTACCATGTGATGCTATCACCTCTTGCCTATCTTCAGGTCTAAGATTATTACATAGATAATCTACATCTTCTTGGGTGCTTTGTCTCACATGGGCTTTCATTATAGTCTCCTAGAACGTAGTACAAAGAATCCTTCCCACTCAGCTGACTGAAATATACATGGGAAATGACTAGAACTTTTTAGTGTAATACTTGTTTCATTACCATGTCCAAGTACTCCAAAACGGTAAGTACCTGAGTCAATAGCAGCTTTGTTTAAAACGTTAGAAGCAGCACCAACAATACGTCCAGTAAAGTTTCTTACATAAGGGGTACGTTTTGAGTGAGTGACTTCTGCTTGAAAGAAACCTGTATTGCTATAAACAACTGCATAGTTTCTTATATGTAACTTACCTGTTGTTATAGATTTGTCACCATTTTTAACAATAGGCTCAGAGAATTGGTACTTAAATTGAAAAGGTATACCTGCAAATACTACTTCTGATGCAGCTAATTTAGCAGCTACAGCAGATAAAGGTATAATTTTACCTGTCTGATCTACATAAATAACTGCACTATCTGTATAAGGTATAGCTGTGAGACCACCTGTTTGTAATTTAACTCGTCTATCTAAATGAATACTAAATTTATTAGTTGTATAATTTGTAGCATCATCTACAGATAAGTTAATACGTTCAAGAAATAAGTTGTTAGCACGTTTGACTAGTAATGTTATATCAGCACGATTAAAGGATACTCCAAGTATATCTCCTGTAAACGTCCAACGTGACCAAGAGGCTTGTAGTTTTTCTCTACCTCTCCAATAGTATCTATATACATAGACAGCTTGTGGGTCATTATCTGTTTGTACAAGTAGCATATCTTCGTTAGAAGAAGCTTGTATATTAATTATCTCACCATCTAAGTACTCAGGGACATGTGCTGAAATCTCTGTAGCATCATTACTATCTGTATCAGTATCTACAAAGTATTCCCAACATCCAGACCATGCTCCTCTTTTAGAGGCAAAGTAAACAAACCTACCTGCTTGTGCTGGTTTAGCTCTTAAGGAGGCTTCAAACTCTGTAGTATTAGATATGTTAATAGTCTCAGGTGTTAGTACTGGATCAGCAGTAACTTTAAACTGTGTTAAATCTGAGAATAATAATAGGGATTCATTAAAAGGTACAGCATGTTTAAGTATGCTAACCTTGTTAGAAGATACTGCAACATCAATAGGGTCACTGTCTACTATAGTTAATACTGACTTACGGAAAAAGTCAAAGCTTGTAAACTCTCCTGCTCTGGAGAATATAACATTCTCATCAGCTAGTACACCTAATCTGTTACGGTGAAAGAATATATCACTTAATGTAAAACCTACAAAAGAAGGGAAGGAGTTAGTATTATCATCACCTACAGTTCTTGGTTCATAAGTGACAGGATCAAACTGAAAGTTACCATTAGCTAATTTAGTTAGCTTGTGTGGCATAGTTGTAGGATTTAAGCTTGTTAATATGTTAGGCTCTAGTGTTTCTTTCCAGACTTCATCATCTGTAAATCTTACATAATAATCATCTTGAGCTTTCTGATTATCTCCTGATACTTTTATGACATAACCTACTGGAGCTTCTACAGGTAATTTTTTAAAGTCAGGTGTCTCATCTTTGAATACTAATAAATGTTGACCACCATGAGAGTCACCTACTTCTACTTGGAAGTCTGTACTATTTGTAGATTGTATGTGTAATACGTTACCATAACGTGTAACTGTTAAACCTGATACAGCACTACCATTAGTTATGTTATCATAATAAGTACTACTAACACTAGTACCAGAAAATGTATTTAAATTAGTAGCTATTAAATCAGTAGCTGCTCCACGTTCTGCATTCTGTGTTAAAGATGTACTTGACTGAGTACTAGATTTAGTAGCAAATTGTACAGTTCTACTAGTACCACCTTTGGTTAATACTAAACGATAAGTTGAAGAATAGTCAGCTTGCTTAACATATACTAAAGCTTCTGGATTACGAGTAGTAGATGTTGTACTAGCTTTAGCTACGATTGTATTCTTGTTTACAATAAAGGTTGAGTCAGCAATAGACACTGCTGCTAATTCTTCATTAGGTTTAGTTAAACCACTTAAGTAAGATGCAGCATTGTTGGTTACTGTCTTAGACACACCATCTTTGTCAAACACCCTGATAGTACCTGCAGTATCTACTACCATAGAATAAAATTCATTCTCATCTCTACGTATAGTATGTATAAAAGCTTTATCTAAGTTAGAGATTGTACCTAAGTCAGCTATATGTGAACAGCTTGGACGTTTAGATAAACCTGTAACAACGTTAGATAAACCATTCTCTTGTACTTCTGCTTGAGTACTAAGTCTTAAAGATGGTGGCTGTTGAGATACACCATTAATTAGGTTTGGGATTGATTGACTGATAAGTGCCATTAGAGTGTTCTCCGTCCTTGTCTGTCAATGATAGCATATGTATCGTAGTTATCAAAGATGTTATGATCATCTGTAGCTTTGTCAAACTCTTTTAATTCCATCAATGCATTTTGTTCATCTCTTAATTGAAAGTCATGTAATGTACCTGAACCTACTACACGATCTTGGAAGACTCTTGTAGCACGTAGGGTGATATATCTTTTACATATCTCTGGTAAGTCATTAAATTCTAATTGCACTACTACGTCTAACTGTGCTGAAGCACCTATTACAAAAGTGTGATTTTTTCTATCATACATTCTTGTACCACGTTGTACTAAGTCAGGACTCTGTGCTGTCAGTGTAGCATCTGCTCTTAATATAGTACTAGGTAAAATAATTTCACCGTCTGTAGATTGAGCAAAGCTCTTATTTAATTCTGTGTTGAAGTGCCAACCCATAGATTGTACTTCTCTGTCTATTGTATTTAATATTGTCTCAGCTATCTCTGCTTCTATAAGTCCAGAATCTAGACTACTTACTGGTGCTTCTCCAATAGCAGATAACATTGTATTGACTGCATCTATCTGTGTTGTTCCTGCCATTACATTCTCCTATGCTTTCCACTTAACCTTATTAGCCCAATAAGCTGCAGATGTTTCACCTTTTTTAATATTCTTTTGGTGTCTACTTTTAAACGCATCACGTTGTTTTTTAGATTGATTAGTTTTTGCACCCTTTTCACCAAACCTAATTAACTTTGGTTTATCTTTAGTACCTATTAATACAGCATGAGACTTAGTACCTTTGGGAGAACTTTTAGGTATACGTAAACCCTGAAAGGTTTCTCCTGCATGTGTTATTGCCATTTAATACTCCAATAAATATAGAGAGAGGCTCTAGAAACCTCTCCCTGTTATTATAATTAAGCCTCAATTAGACCAATACAAGCAGCAGGACGTAGAACGTTATGTCCCATTGCATATTTAGCAACCATGAGTGTACCTTGTCTATTGATTTGGTACTCTGATTCCATACCTAAGTCAAGTAGCTTAACAGTAGCTACAGCTTCAGGTGTAAAGATAAAGCCTCTAAACTTAGCAGCAATAGCAACCATGTCTGCACCATCTACGTTAGCAGTTGGTAAGTCATAGTGAGTTGCTCTTCCTGATCCAGCAGTATTAGCTAGTGGAGCATTGTCAGAAGTCTTACCTTCTGCAGCATTACCAGTAGTAAAGTTCTGATATAAGTTAGCAACTTTAGCATGGTTAGACATAACGATAGGCATTCCTGCAATCATAGGAACAGTTGCTCCTGCAATGTTACCATTACCACCAAAGTCTTTATTCATATAAGTTAACTTAGAACCATCTGAAACGTCTAGTAATGCATAGTACTGATCTGGTGCAAGAGCTACACATGCAGAAGTATGATCAACATTCTTTATGTCAAACTCTTTCTTTGCATCAAAGATAGCTTTAGCTAGTTTAGCAGGGTCTATTGAATCTGCAGTCTGAGTACCAATAGTTACGTTATCAGTAAAATCTTCTTCAGTAAATGCTTTATAGTCTTGAACAAGACCTGCTGCTCTAGTAGCATTAGTAGATAATGCAGCTTTAACAAGCATTCTTGCAACGTTTCTATCAGCTTCGTTAGCTAACGCAATACCAGCTTCTTTAGAGTAGATGCTTCTTACGTCATAGTGATTGATAGCTTCGTCAATATTAGCAATGAATTGACTAGAGATAAGCAAGTCATCAATAGTTACAATTCTCTCACCTGCTCTGATATTACCACCAGTAATCTCATTTCCTGGGGTCAGGTATTCAGCAGTTGCTCTACCTGTCATAGGGAATGAAGCAGATTTACCCTTACTAATAGTACGAGTTCTTACTTTGTCCATTAGGACTTTCTTTTCTTCAAATGCAGTTAGGACTTCCCCAGCATATAGCTTGAGAAACAGGTCTCTAACGTCACCTGTATTATTATTTTGACCCTGAAAGCTTACGGTGTAAGCAGGGTTTGAAGCAGCTTGTGCCATTTTTTAATTACCTCTTAGTAGTTAAGTTGAGTTGAAATTACACTCAGCATGTCTACAATCTTTCTCCAAGAGTATCCTTCGCAAAGGGTCAGGGGTAATAGTTTGTCTTTATAGCTTAGTGTCTAGGAATGATCAGTTCCTTTTAAATACACAAAGTTAATCGTGCACTTAAAAGGAAGGGGGAACTTAATCCCCCAACCATAACAACAATATTAGAATAGACTAGATTTTGCTAACCTGTTAGCCACCTCTTGTCTATAGGCAGGATCAGTAGCATATCTAGGGTCACGCATAGCTGTAGTCATTTGAGCAGTGCTATCAAATTTCCCACCTGAAGGTTCAGAATTATTACTACCTTGAATAAGAGTAGGTTCTGCTTCAGAACGATAACGTGATACCATACCTTGAACAGCTAGACTAATCATATTAGTATCTTGCGTATTCATTGTTGCATTAAAAGCATCTATTTCACTTTCAGGTAAGTTGTCAGAAGCCCATTGAACCATCTGACCATACTGTTCTTCTCCCCCTGCTAGTGAATACATACTTTCTCTTGTGGAAGCAGCCAAAGCATCTTGCCCAGCTATCCACGAATCTACCAGAGGCTTAGAGAAACCTGCTTCATTAAGAGCAGTGTAAGCATCATCTGATAGTGTACCAGTTTCAGAGTATTCTTCTTGAAATACTGAGAAGTCTAGACCTTTACTGTCTAGTAGTTCAGCTACTTCAGAAGGGTTTTCAGAAGGGGTTTCCTGTACCTCTGATTCTGGGGGTTCTTTAGATTGACCAAGCTTTGACTCTAAAGATGAGTAAGCTTTAGCCATATCTTCTGCAGTTTTAAATTTCTCAGGAAGCCAATCTGGACGTGATTCATCCACAGGTGCTCCTCTTTCCCTATCAAGCATAGCTTGTTGATGCTCTGGGGATTCAGGTGCTTCTTCTTGAAAAGTATTAATTGAGTCTGCCATATATTATTATCCTTCTTCTACAGCAGCTTTCGCTAAATTAGGTGCAGCTCCTTGTGCCATACCAGCTACTGTTTGTTGTTCTAACATTGCTTGTTGTTGCTGTTGCATCATCATCTGTTCTTGTTGCTTCTGCTGTTCAGATTTAATTAAGCCAGAAGTATCAATACCTAGAGATGCTGCTAGTCTGTCTATGTAATCACCTACATTCATTTCACTAGCAATAATCTCTTGACCTAATGGCTGTAGATATTGCAAGAATGTAGCTAATTTATTTAAGTCTTGTCCACGACCTAATGCTTCAATACCTGTGACCACTGTAGGTTTGATGCTATCTTTAGGCATACGTGGCATTTTACCTTGCTTAGTTAATGACTCAAGCAGTAGGTTTATTAGTGGTAATTGAAACTCTTGTGATAGTATAGAGTATACACCACCTAAAGAAGTCTCAAGTTCCTGTGCCATAAAACGTATCTCTTCTGCTGTGACACGTTCAGCTTGTCTCTGTACACTAGTGTTCAATAAGAAAGCAGCACTTAATCTGTCGTTAATCATACGCATAGTTTCTAATGCTACACGAAAGTCACTAGCTTTTTGTACCTGTAGTGTAGATACATCATTAGTATCTCCAGTTAGGAATGCACCGTTAGGAGCTTTAGCTAGATTAGCTGTTTTTGTTGTACCATTAGGACGTACTAAGAATAAAACTTTAGCTGATGCAGCAGAGCCTTGAACAATAGATTGAGTTAAAGCTTCTAAACTACGTAAGTCACCTAAGTATTCTTCTATAAAACCACGACCATAATCTTCTCCATCAATACGAATAAATCGTAGTGGGATATAAGGGTTCTGATCTTTCTTAAACATACCTCTTGACTCAGGTACTTCTATACCTGCTACCTCTTGATATACTTCCCATCCTTTTTCAACCTTACACACCTTAGTATATAGGTCATAGTTCTTGACAGGTGAGTCTGACGGAGGCATAAGTTCTTTTACTGAATCAGGTAAGTTTAAAACATTAAGACTTTCTTTAGTAATAACTTCTAGTAAGTTACCCATTGTGTCACGTTTATTAACATAACGATCAGGTCTGTATACTTTCATACCACCTTCTTTAGGCATATATACTAGTGAGTTACCTGTTACTATGAGAAGCTTAAGGGCTTCAAAAGCTGGTACTCTGATAGCTTTAGATTCTATTTCTGCCATAGCTGCACGTTCAATACGTGCTAGTCCTTCTTCAACTTGTCCTCTATTATCACCTGCAATAGCTTGTAAATCAAAGTCATCTATTGTCAAACGAAAGAAAGGACTGTTAGGTGGTAGTAGTGCAAGTAATAATTTAGATGCTAAGTTATTTACACCTCTTGCTCCAATACCTTGATAAGGTGTAGGATATATAGATGAACTACTATGTCCTTCCTCTGGTAAAAGAGTAGGTATAGTTAGTTTAGCAGCTTCACGTCCTCTTTCAAGGAACGTATCTCGTTCACTTTCAAGTTGTCCATAACGTTTAGCTACGACTCCTGTTTCCATTTCCATATCTTAATCCTTATTCTATGAAGGGCTTTAGTTCTACTTTTTTCTTTTTATATTTACTGTCTGACACAGCTTCAGTAGGTTCAGGCTCTTCACCTTCAACCGTCATGTTAGTATTTTGGTCTATTTCATTAGAGTCTCTATTTGTAAGTTTCTTAACAAAACCTGTATTGTATGTCAAAGCTCCCATAAGCTAACCTTTAGGTATCTGTAAGCCAGAACTGTCACTTGCTGACTGTGTTGAATCAGCCATAGTCAAGTCTGTTCTCAAGGCTTTCTTGCCTGTCTTCTTTTTCTTTAATGTTGTGCTCTCTAAATCCGTATCGTCTAACTCTATGTCTGGAGTTTTACTTGCAGCTGTCACTGGACGAGCAGGAGTTGGCATAGGAGCAGGGGCTTTACTACCCCCTAATAATCCACCCATATTTTATTCCTCTATGTTGTAGTCTTGATTTTGTAATTCAACAAGCTTCTGTATGATAGACTGTTGTCCCCTGAGAAAACCTAGCTCTTCAGGGGTAACATGTTCTAACGGAAGTTTGTTAGGAAATAACATTTTTAAATGGTTAAGTAACGCATCTGTAATGTTAAAGTCGTTGCCTAGTAGTTTCATTTACGCAAACTTTCGCTAATGTTGTAACTTTAGATATCAACTATTTCACAACCATCAGCAGAACATGCTAAAGTTTGGCTACTAGTTGTTGTATCTTTCTTCTCATATAAGGATAAAGCAGACCAATCAATAGACTCAGGCATCTCATTAAGTAGTGCATAATACTTAGCTTCATCTATATCTTGATAGGGTGCTTGTGCATATGTATGATCACTATGAGGTAAGAAAGAAATACCAGAACATATGTCAAAGTTCTTATATACCCATGCTCCTACTTCCATCCACTCAGCATCTTTAACTGTAATAGTAACAGAAGGTTTATGCTCACACCATTCTAATGCATAGTGTTTCCATAACTCTAGCTGTTCTATAGCAGTCATAACATTACGAGTAACAGAACCAGTAGGTGATTTAGTAGGAAAGCTAAACACTGTAGTAGAGTCTGGCTTCATTACACATGGTTCAGCTGGGATACCACTGTCTTTTAAGAACATAGTAAGTGGGTCTTTGTTATCTCCACGTACAGTTCTAATGTAATAGTCACTATGTCTGGCATGAATACCAGAAGCACTATCAACTAACTGTGATACAGTACCAGAAGGTTTGACACAAGTAATAGCTGCTGATTGTGGTACACTTAACATCTCTGAGTATTCCTCATTAGTGTCTATAGCTACCTGCTTCATTTCTTTTAGCCATGTCTTACTATCTCTAGTCTTAGATAAGACCATGTTATCCATGATACCTGTTAAGGATACACCTAGTAATCTCTCTTCTTCTGTATTCTTCTGCCATATCTTACGGAGGTAAGGCATCTTAGTAAAGGCAGATTGTAATGTACCTAGTATGGTAGCTAGTCTTACCTTCTTCTTAAGACTTTCCTTATCATCTGTTTCACGTACAACAACTTCAGTTAGATTACAGAACTGATAAGGTCTTAGGATAATTTCTGAACAAGGATTAGTACCCCACTCATACCCTGTTTCCCTACGTCCATTCATCTTAACGTGATTGTCAGCTGCTATTCTTGAGAAGATACCTCTCTCACCTGACTTAGATTCTACAAGAGATAACCACTCTCTCATAAACCCTTCCATGTCAGGCTTATCTGTATAAGCTACAGAGTTATTAGCCAATGCACGTTGTCCTTCATTCTCCCACCATTGACCAGACTTAGCTTTAGCCATACGTCCATCACTTAGGTTGGACAAGCTGATCATAGCTGAACGTCTAACACCACCTACAACTACAACTTCACCAATCTTACACATGATATCATGGCACTCAATAGAGTTAAGCTTTCTACCTGCAGCACCCTTAAAGATTTCTACTACAAAGTTAAACAAGTCTATCAATGGTTGTGAACCACTAGCCCTACCACCAAACGTCTTGAGTCTAGCACCTGCAGGACGTACAGCAGACATATCCCACTTAGGTATGTCACCTGTATATAGGTGTGATAATAATTTATGTAAAGACTTTGCCCAACCTTCTTTACTATCTTCTACAAATACAACATCATTACTCTGAACCATCTCAGTAGGTATGTCAGGTAGCTTGGAGATTGACTGTCTCTCAACACTAAAGCCTACACCTGTACCACATAGTAAGATAAACATAGCCTCATCAAATGCACGTATGTGATCTACTGGTAGGTAGGAACAGTTGTATATACAAGTGTTATCTCTTTCAGCTGCAACACCTGCAGTCATCAAGGCTCTCATACTAGGCATTACTTGTAGATTAAGTATAGCTTCTTCTAGTTCTTTCCAGACTTCATTAGATAGTTTATTTGTACTACCCTTTAGGAAGGAGATGTATCTATCTACGGTTTCTCCCCATGTCTCTCTTCTGTTCTCTTCTTCTAACCATCTAGCATATCTACTAGTAGCTATGAATGTCTGGTAGTCTGTTGGTAAATGATTACTTATCATCTGTTATCTCCGTTGCCTTGTATTGTTCCTCTTGCTTTACGATCAGCTAGTTTATCTAAGTTCATCTGAGCTATGTCTTCCATACTATAACCTATATCTCTAGCTATAGCAGCTATGTACCACAACACATCACCTAGTTCTTTAGCTAACCCTTCTCTTTCATTTACTATTTGTTTATTATCTCTAATAATTTTTTTGACTTTTTCTGCTACCTCTCCTGCCTCACCTGCTAGTCCAAGTGTAGGATATAATATAGAAAACTTACTATCATATATAGCTGTACTGTTTGCTTTCTTTTGATATGATTTAAAATCCATTACCAATTCTTCCCCTTAGTTTGTTCCATTAGTTCAATCATCTTAGTAAGATACCACTGTGCTTTCTTTGCATCTTGTATAGGATTACCTTTGGCAAACAGTCTAGTACTCAAGTACTTAATGACATTACCTTGACAGTAACTAACTGCTTCCCACTCACCCAGTGCATCTACGATATAGTCTATGGTTTCTATCTTACCTTTGTTGTAGTGAGGTGGATTGTTTACCATGTCTGCTTCATCTGCTTTCATCTTCATATACTCCATGTGTCTTAGTTGGGTGTCCATAGTTTTACTTCACCTGTATCTATATTGTATTCTCCATCACGTAATATACGTGCTAGTCTAGCATTCTCTAAGGCTACTTCTTCTGATAGTCCCTGATCTTTGAACGTATTGACAACAGTCTCCCACGTACAATTCCCCTCAAGAATTTTTTTAGCTTTAACAGAACCCACACTAGGACACCCTTTATAATTATCAGTGTTGTCCCCCACAAGTGTTTGATAATAGAACTGGTAGTCAGCTTCTTCTTCAGTAATGTGAACCACTTCTCCATCAATCCAATGCAGTGCAGGTATAGTGAGTAGGTCTTTATCTGCAGACCATATAATATTTCTTTCGCTTTTGCTACCAAGTATACCAAGTACGTCATCAGCTTCTAATCCTTTCCATATTTCAACGTTGTATTTTTCAATCATGTATTCTCTAGCCCATCCAAGTAGCATAGGCTTACGTACTTTCTTACGATTAAGTTTATAGTAAGGTGCTACATCTTTACGATAGTTAGTAGTATCTGTAAAAGCTATTAGATGAGTATCAACAGGTGCTTCCATAAGCTTGTTTATCTGATCATCTATTCTAATTTTAACTTCATCTTCATAACAATGTAAAGTCCATAGTCCATCACCCCAGTTAATAGGTGTCTCTGCACTAGTAGCAGCTTTGTAAGCTACAATGTCTCCATCAATTAATAATCTTTTCATCAATTTTCTCCAGATTTAAATATACATCTACATGAGTAGGACAGTTAGGACAAGATAAGTTACTAACTATACCATCAAATTCATAACCATCTTCTATACTAATGTCATGGTCTCCTCCCCATATCAGTTCAGTATTACAGTGCCAACATTTCATGGTGTATGTCCTTTCAAATAGTTGTAAGCTCTTAGTACTTTATCTTTATCATCCTTAAACCCACCTAGTCCTGTGTTACAGTTACCACATAACCAACCTCTGAATGTGTTAGTATCATGGCAATGATCTAGTACCCACTTGCTTAACATAGGTTGACCATACTTACTTATCTCCTTCATGTCTCTCTCACATATAGGACAACAGTAATCATCAGGAGGTGGTTTGTTTTCTTTCCTTAATCGTTGGACTACTTTGTCCTGTCCACTTTTACAAGACCTACATTTTCTTTTTATCTCACCTGATACTAAGACTTGAAAGTTAGCAATAGGTTGCATGGTATCACAAACATTACAAGTCACTGCATCAATGCGTGTCTGCCCAGTTTCGTCCAAACTTGTAATCACTGTCAAGTTTGCATCTGAAGTTGAAGTGTTCTTCGACTCTGTGCATGCATGACTGAATAACTCTCCCTGTTTCATCTTCCTGCCCTTCTTTAACTATTAGTTGTACTTCATCATGTATGAATGCTACGATTTGTGCATCAAGTCCTTGCATCTTAATAGCATCAGCTATGAATACATACCAAGTCTTACACACCAGTGCACCTGCTGATTGTAACAAAGTATTAAGTGAAGCATGACTATGCCTGACAGGTATAACACGTCCATCTAATCCTTTGACCCAACCTCTTTCAGCTGCAGCTTCTGATACTGCATCCTTGAGATACTTGAGTGCAGGTAGTTTCTTCAAGAACTTCTTCTTAATAGCTCTACCTTCTTTAGCTCCCTTACCTATTATCTTACCTGTCTTCTCATCACCTGACCCATATAAGAATCCGTAGATAAAAGTCTTGGCATTGTTTCTAGTAGGTAGACCTGCTGCTTCTTGATTGATAGTGTGTATGTCACCGTTGACTACAGTGTTAGCATAAGAGCCATCATCATAAGCAGCCATGTAGTGAGCAAGACACCGTAGCTCAAGACCACTGGCATCAGCACCAAGAAGACTATACCCTATAGGAGCATGGAATAATGATCTGCATTCTTTACCATAAGGTGCACCTACACTAGGAACTTGGGCAACGTTGGGGTTGGAATGGGTACAACGAGAAGTAACAGCACCCATATGATTAACACGTCCATGCATTCTGCCATTCTTTTCTAGTTTTAACCAAGCCTGATTACCTGTAGCTAACTGACCTAACCTTTTATTAAGTAGTAGGTACTCGTTTAACATAGCAGCCTCTGGCATATCAATACCTGATAGTATAGACTCATCTACTTTAGGGTCACCACCATCAGTAAAGGCTTCAGGTTTCCAACCTCTCTTCATAAGTCTGTCTGCTATCTGCATACGAGAAGCAGGGTTGAATGGTATAGTCTTTGTCTTAGTCTTTAACTCTACGATAGTAGGCTCAAAGGTTTCAACTAATTCATTCTCAATCTCTGACTTACGTGCAGATAGTTTGTACCATAGTTCCTTACCTGCCTCAACATCAAAAGGAAAACCATACTCCTGTTGCTGTAGTAGTAGAGTATGTATCTCAGTCTCTAAGTCTAATGCCTGTTGACTAAAATTTTTCTCCATAATTTTATGATAAAGTTTGGCTGTGACTTGCGTGTCTTGTACACAGTACTGTAACATCTCCTTTGAGAAAGCTGCAAAGCTCTCACTGCCCACATTGAACTCACCTTTTAGTTCTCCTAATCTGTATCCCCATGCCTTAAGGCTATGACTACCCATAAGCTTTTGAGGAAAGTTATTCTTCTTACTCAGTGCAATGTCTATCTCTCTTACGTCACACCATATAGTTCTTGAGTATACTAATGTATCTATTACCTTACCTGTATAATCAAAGTCATACAACTTCTTCAACACTCTTAAGTCATAGTCAATTATGTTATGACCTATGAGTGTGTCTGCTTTAGATAAGAACACAAGCCCTTGTTCTATTTCGTGGGGTTCAAAGGTGTATACCTTTTCTGTATCCTTATCTCTACCTACTATGCACCATACACTAGTGACATCATCTAGTAAGTTATCTGCTTCTATATCAAATATTAAATCCATATCTTCTCCTTGTGTCTCAGCACTAATTAAAATTCTACTTCATCTTCATCAGGGAATTGTACCTCATTCATTCTACCTGTCTCTGTGTTATATTCTAGTGAACAACTCAAGCCTGTCTCACCAGACCATCTGTTCTTAAGTACTCTAACCTGACTCACGTTAGGTTTGTCTTTGTCTTGTTGGTTACGTTCTAATCCTATCACCATATCAGACAGCTGACCTATTGCAGCACTACCTCTAAGCTGTGACATAGAAGTCTGTGCTCCATCCTCATGTCCCCTGTCACCTGAAGGTCTCTTAAGATGTGACACTAGTATCAAACCACAGTTGAGTTCTTCTACTAATGAACGTAACTTAGTCATGGTGTTATCAATGATACGTCTCTCATCTCCACCTTCTAAACCAGAGACAACAATACTAATGTGATCAAGTATAACATAATCAACTTGACAACCTCTGACTAGATACCTGATCTTAGATAGTAAGTTCTCAGAATCAGTAGAACCCCAGTGATCATACATGTATACCCTACCAGACCCAACTGTATTAATGAAGGCATGTCTTAGTTCTTCCACTGGTATATCATTTGATTGTAGATGTATTGGTTTGTTTAACTCAATAGACATCAGACCAAGTGAGGTACGTTTAACATTCTCTTCCAATGCTATGTAACCTATAGTCTGTCCTTGCATAATGAAGGAGTGAGCAAACTCTCTGGCTAGTTGTGACTTACCTATGCCACTACCTGCAGTGAGTGTTACAATCTCACCCTTACGACAACCACCTGTCTTATCTTGTATACCTACATAAGGATATGATACAGATTGTTTATCATCTTCAGCATTGATTAATTCCCAGACATCTATACCTGCTACAATACCATCAGGTCTGTAGGTCTTAGCTGCCCACACTGCATCAATAAGTTCAGCCTGTCTATCTGCTTGAAGCATGTCACTTGCATCCTTCAGTGGTAGCTTGGCTATCTTAGCTTTACTAGGTGGTAGTATACTGGCTACTTCCTTTGCAGCTTGTTGTCCACGTTCATCATTATCAAACATAATAACAATAGACTCATAGTTACACAACCACTCAAGAGATTTGGATACAGCTTTCTTAGCTGAGTCTACACCTAACGGAACACTGACAACTGACCACTTGTTGTCAAAGACTTGACTAACTGATAAGGCATCTATCTCTCCTTCAACAATGGTAATCATCTTACCACTATCACGACAGAGATGTTCACCATACAAACCTATCTTCTTCATGTTACCTAAAGCAAGGAAGTCTTTGTTAGGAAACCTAACCTTCTGTGCTTGGAGTGTGCCCTGTCTATCATAGTAGTTGGCAACTTGTACCTTCTTACCTTTGTAAATAGACACACCATACTGCCAGTGTTTTGCTGTCTTCTCAGTTATCTTCCTTGTGTTGAATGCCTGTACCTCAATAGGTAGGAAGGCAAAGTTACTCTTCTGTGTAGTCACTGCTATCACTCCTTCATTATCTTGTGCTATTGTTGATACTTGACAAGAGAAACAGTAGTGATGACCATCAGTATATAAAGCATTGGCATCACTACTGCCACAGTGAGGACACTCTTCGTGTCTTACAAACTCACTATCATCAGGCATCTCCCATTGACTCCTTTATATACTTTGACATGTAATCCAAACCTTCAATAATTTTTTTCAGTTTTTCGTCATCATATTTTTCAGGGTCACCTACTATGTCAATAGCCATATCATCATAATGTGCTGTGTGTTCTATCTCATCTGAGTCTAACCACACTGATACACTCAAGCCCTTCTCATTGAACTCAGCTTGTAAATCTACAGTTGACTTAACTGTTTCTATTATATCTATAGCACTCATAACCACTCCTTTGGTATTGTTTCTTCTGCCCATATAAAACCATTACGGTCTGCCCATTCTTGACAGGTCATCTTAGAACCATCCTTCCTTTTCTTAGCTCCTTGTATAGTGGAGCTTGCCTTTTGAAATACAAATCGTATATCTAAGTCAGGGTACTGTGCCTTAACAGCCTTCATCTTACGTTGACTGTCTTGTCTGAAGTATCCTTTAAGCTCCACTATCATCTTGCCTATCTTTAGGTCAGGAACATAGTGACGTTCCACAAAGTATGCCAACTTCTCTGGCTCATACACATGTGGAATGTCACGTGCTACTAGGTCTGAGATAACCCTTGCCTCAAAAGTCCCCTTCGTCACTAGCTTTACCTTCTGTATCTGCATCATCAAAGACAGCAGAGTTATCTTTCTCTATTGCTTTGGCTACAAATCCTTCTTCCTCATCAAAGATAGAGTTAGCAGTACCATGCTCAACCAAGTCAATAACTTGTACAGCCTTGAGTCTAAGTGACACACCTACAGTCTTACTGCTTGGCATGTAGTAGGTAACAGGTTCAACAGCTATCTTAATAACTGAACCATTACCTATCAACTGTCCACCTGTCATTGGATTACGTTTAGCATCCACAACATTAACCTTTTGCTTGTAGGTCTGACCGTTCTTAGCTCTGATCTTAGCCTTGAGTTTACTCTTGAACACTACGTTACCTGTTGCATTACCATCTTGATCCATCTCTGGCTCAGTGATTGCACGTTTGGACAGGGTTGCCTTTGCTTGTGGCTTCTCCTTGACAACCTTGTTGTACTCCTCATCAATGAGTGCTTCAAGTTGTTCACAAACTTGGGCAGCATCTGCTTCAGGCATTACTACCTGTGTAGAATACTCCCCATCTTCGTTGAACCTTGTATCTGGTTCAAACACTTTTGCCCATAGGGACTTACCTTTTATTACTAGCATATAATTCTCCTTATTGCTATGTGTTTTGCCAACTGGCTAGGATGTAACTTTAGAAATCAGGCAAAGAAATAATCTGATTTCAATACGTTACGGATATCTAGGTTGCCCATACTTGGAGGCAGAGGTACATCCTCAGTACCTAGAGTCTTGATTGCATGTGTCCTTAGTTCATCAAGAACATCATGCTCTTCATACATACTAACAAACTCTTCACGTAAGATATTAGATAGCTGTGGCATCATGCTACTGTGTGTACCGTAGCTGTCGTGAACCATAGCAAAGTCTACTATCCCTACTTGAGTAGCCTTGTTAATAGTACGTGTCATAGCAGAGGCATCTAAACTATGGATGAAGTTAGGACTACTACCCAACCCTGTCCTCTGCTTATTGATCGTGTCTTCCTTATCTTTAGGAAAGGATAGAGATACTACATCACCGTTGATGTGTGTCTTGATTCTCTTCTGCTGTACCTCACTGTACTGTTGCATAACTACCCAACCTGTAGGTGTTACCCATTCCATGTGCCTGTTCATGCCAGAGTATACATCTCCTACACTCTTAACATAGTCCATCACCTTACGTGCTGATACAATCACACCACTAATGCTATCCCATATATGTCCTGCAAGGTAGTGTGTCACAGTGAACAAGTCATCCCCAAATATATTAGGTGCACCTTCCTTGATCTTATCTTTGATAGCATCTTCTATGTAGGTACGACAAGCATGCTTAGTACCAGAGTAAGGCACAATCATAACAGGTCTCTTAGCTAACTTCCTATCAATACCAAACTCTAAACACTTCCTACCTATCTCTGTATCCTCTGCTTGGATACGTTGTATAGCTTGGTTAGCTACCTGTGTATAGATGTCTTGAGGTAGATCAGAAGGTACTAGGTTAGTAGCTCTACCTCCTACCTCATCTCTTAGTATGGCAGACAGATGTTGCAATCCATTACAGCTACCATCAGCAGAGACAGGTAGCCTAGTGTGATAACCCCAACCCTGTTTAGCTAGGGCTGACATCTCATAGCACCAAGCTAGAAACTGAAAGGGTTTGTCTGCATCAAGCCATGCCTGATTGTCATAAGGATTATCTACTATCCTATGTGTCTCATCTACATAGTCCCATGCCCAAGCCTCACGTTTGTCTAACGTTATCTTGTCGTTACCATATAGGTTTGCACCATGTATACACAACCACCTTGCATCATCCCAGTTATTGATAGGCATAGAGTAACCAAATTCTAGTAGGCTCTTGCTCCAATCAGCTGACTGTGGTGACAGGAAGGTACTGCTTGCATACTTACGTGACCTGAAATCATTCTGCCACACGTAGTAGAACCTATCATACTTAGCAAACTGTTCTGCTATCTGGAGTGTGCGTTCAACTTGGATACGTTTACTCACACTACGATTATTGTTAGAGTAAATCTCAGCACGTTTACGTGACCAGATTCTAAACGTAGCTTTCTCTTCCTCGTTCATCTCACTTGGTTCTTTACTGAAGTGATAGTTAGGTAGAGGTATGTCTTCCCTTGCAGGTAGCTTACCCACCTCTTGTCCATTGTCCCACATGTGACGTATAACCTTGAGGATATTCTGATTAACTCTCCACTCTGTATGCTGTAATGCATTGAGACATGCATACTCAGCTGTTAAGTCTTGTTGAGCTAGTCTCTTTAAGTGTACATTTAAACTCATTACTTTCTCCTCACTATAGGTAGTTCATCTATCTGGTGTCCATGATATCCACCCCCTTTAATTGATGTCCAATCTTTAGGTGGTATAATACATGGTAGGTATCGTGGACGTGAGCCTTCCATATACTCATTGAATGCTGCAATCCATTCAAGTGTATCTTGGGTTGGTACAACATAGGTTGCACGTCTCTTACGTTCAGTCTGTTGTGTATCTAACTTGATGACACCTGTACTTTGTATGATAAGGTCAACTAACTTAAACCCTACATGTACACGTTCAGACTTGAGCCACTCAGTATTCTTGTAGCCATCCTTGTTCATCTTGTTAGTCAGACCAAACCTTCTAGCTCCATATGCTTTCTTCATAGCAAGCTTGATAGTATTAGTAGCTGTCTCTCCTTCACTGTGTATCCACTTGTCTAACCTATCTTGTATCTCTAGGTTTGAGCCTATGGTTCTAGCTACAAACAGTAAGGTATTCTTTCTGCTTATGCTATCCACTAGTGTGACTAGTGCTAAGTATGCTACTTGCTCTGCATCCATGTCCTTTAAATTTTTCCAAGCAATATCTCGTGAGGTATTAGTAGGGTTGTTAATGAACTGTACTACTGAACCTGCTACTGCATGTACTAGTCTGGATACTATTGCTCTTCCATGTGGTGTATGTGATTCCTTTCCTTTGTCTACTGCCACATCTTTTATCTTTCTAAAACGGTGTATGCCACCTGTCATCATGTCAGTCTCTAACTGAAGCTGTTCCTCAATTAGTCTCTGTTCTGTTTCTAAAGTTACATCCAAGATAGACCCCCTTTGACATTAGTTTAACTATACACTATTGAAGATATACTTATGGATACAACTCCAAGTAACATCAATAAGAACTGTGCACCTATCATCTCATACTTACTAAAGTATCCTACTGCTGATACTGTTAGCATCAGTCCAATCCATACAAACATTATTAAGTCAGTCATACTCTCTCCTTCGTGTTGTACATCTTACTCCATTCCTTCCCTTCAGCTACCTCCTCTGGTAGTAACTCAATAAACTCTTCATCTCTCTTCAATGCACATCCATCTGCATGTCCATTCCTATACTTGATATGGTTCTGTGGTTCACCATGCTTATGGTATGGATTGTTATAACCTACATCATGGTAACCATTATGATACCCCATTATGTATGCATCATCATACTTATTTACTGCCATCAATCTTCTCCTTTAACTACTATTGGGTTTGATAATGTCCAATCTTCAGCTAGTCCTTCAGCTTCTTGCTCAGTCTTAGCCGTTATCTTTCTTACTACCTTGTTGTCTTGATACTGTGTGACATAGAAGAAGTTACCCATAGAATCATTAACATGTGATACCTTTGCACTCCTACCCCACTCACTATCTCCATAGTATTTACTTAGTTGTCTTTCAGTTGTCATTGCTTACCTCTTCATCAAATGTAAAGTTAAATTGATTAGGACTACTGTTGAATAGAGAGTAATCCCTATGCACTACATCATCTAGTATGTCAGCTAGTTCATCTACTGTTGCATAATGTACAGGATGTCCAAGCAAAGCATTGTCCTTATACCTCATAGGTACACACTCTTGTATACCACTCTCTTCGTCTTGGTGTATTGATAGATAGGTATCATCATCTATCTGTATGTATATGTTACTCATCTCCCTCCTCCTATATATTTAATTGGCTTAAGTTATCTAAGGCTAAGTTATCTAATACTAAGTACCTTACCTCTGTATAACAATCATCACATAATAATACATCTGATATATTGTTTGCCATATCTTCAGGGTTACCTTCAGTCTCTTTACATCTACCACATTTACTCATTCATGCTCTCCATCATTGTTATAATCTTCAGGAAACAATACATCCATACGTTCAGTATAGTCACCATGTATATAAGTCTCCTCTTCTATCTCACTCCAATGTTCTTCATCAACAACATCTGTGTCAGGGTTTACTAGTGCTTCAGCTTCTTGCTCAGTCTTAGCTTCAACTATAAACTCTGCATATTTATAAGTTGTTCTTACAACTCTTACGTTCCACTCATACATTACAGTTACTCCCTTCTCTTTCTGCTACTAAGTTTATTTCTTCTTGGCTTGGTAGGTAGTCAACCATAACACACTCATCTTCTGTGTTCATAGTTAGATTAACTCCATCATCATCAAGTGTTAAACCATAAGCTACTGCCCTTATGTCATCTATTGCAGGGTCATGAATGTCATCAGGTACAAACACGTTGATGTCATAGTACTTACCTTGCCAACCAAAGGTAATGAAATCCTCCTCCTCCCATGCCCATGTATGATAGTGATGACCATGTGTATGGTCTAGTATCCACTGCTTTACATACTTGTTGATAGCTTTCTTGAAACGTTTATCAGTCACGTACTTATGTTCAACATCCATCATCTAGTATCTCCTCTACTGAATAGATAACTTCTTCTCCACTATCTAATACTTCATTACTGAGTATCTTTAAACCAGACAAGTTTTGTTGTTCTACTTGTTCTTTGCTCTCAGCTTCCACAATATATCTTGTTAACATTTCTGTAGTAGTTAGTACTTTAAATCTTTTCATTGCTTACTCTCCCTCTTAATCTTTATTAGTTCTAGTTTAAAACTTTGGGTCATATAATACTCCTTCATCTTTGAGCTTACCATAATAGGTAGCACGTTGTCTATAAAAATCTGCTTGCTCACTATTCTCATCCCACTCATGCTCATACTGTAGCTTACGTGCTAACTTAAACTCATGTATGA
>Ga0208793_1000379_pt1 | contig 30418 bp, 45 predicted proteins | sample 17_taG_FD_184092 | JGI IMG/M metagenome (GOLD analysis project Ga0208793, IMG submission 184092) | Marine viral communities from the Subarctic Pacific Ocean - 17_ETSP_OMZ_AT15314 metaG (SPAdes) (version 2) | ecosystem: Environmental > Aquatic > Marine > Oceanic | place: Pacific Ocean | collected... | reverse complement strand
TTTCTACAGATCCAGACGGTTATGCACTTACATGGTCTTATGCAGTCACTACGGGTTCTTTGACGAATGGAGGAGGAGCGACTGCTACAGTCTCTCAGGCTGATAACGTATTTACTATTACTCCTACAACTACTACTTCTTATGGAGGCGAGTTTTCTATTACTTTTAGCGCTTCTGACGGAACTAATACTGCTACTGCTGAGAGTGCTTTTACATTAGTATTTGCATATAACTGGTCTAGTACTACCCAACAACAAAAAATAGTAGCATCAGATGCACAGGCAGGTGATTATTTTGGAAGAAGCGCAGCTATATCGGGAGATACAGTAGTAGTAGCAGCCTATGGAGAGGATACAACAGCAGGAGGTGCAGGTGCAGCATATATCTTTACTCGCTCTGGCACTACATGGTCTCAGCAACAAAAAATACAAGCATCAGATGCACAGGCAGGTGATAATCTTGGCTACTCAGTAGGCATAGACGGAGATACATTAGTAGTAGGAGCCCATAAAGAGGATAATACAGGAGGCGCAGATGCAGGTGCAGCATATATCTTTACTCGCTCTGGTACAACATGGTCTCAGCAAGCCAAATTAACGGCATCAGATGCACAGGCTACTGATTATTTTGGATGGTCAGTGGCTATAGACGGAGATACAGTAGTAGTAGGAGCTTATTATGAAGACGCTGGAGGCTCAGAGGCAGGTGCAGCATATGTTTTTACTCGCTCTGGTACTACTTGGTCTCAGCAAGCCAAATTAACGGCATCAGATGCACAGGCTACTGATTATTTTGGTATAAGCGCAGCTATATCGGGAGATACAGTAGTAGTAGGAGCATATCAAGAAGATACAGGAGGCTCAAAGGCAGGTGCAGCATATGTTTTTACTCGCTCTGGTACTACTTGGTCTCAACAACAAAAAATACAAGCATCAGATAAACAGGCAGGTGATTATTTTGGAAGAAGCGCAGCTATATCGGGAGATACAGTAGTAGTAGGAGCCTACAGAGAAGATACAACAGCATCAGATGCAGGTGCAGCATATATCTTTACTCGTTCTGGTACTACTTGGTCTCAACAACAAAAAATACAAGCATCAGATGCACAGGCATCTGATAATTTTGGTATAAGCGCAGCTATATCGGGAGATATAGTAGTAGTAGGATCCTATGTAGAGGATACAACAGCAACAGATGCGGGTGCAGCATATATCTTTACTCGCTCTGGTACTACATGGTCTCAGGATAAAAAAATACAAGCATCAGATGCACAGGCATCTGATAATCTTGGCTACTCATTAGGCATAGACGGAGATACAGTAGTAGTAGGAGCCCATAAAGAGGATTATTGGGGCACAGATGCGGGTGCAGCATATATTTTCACAGCACCCTCAGTTTAAAAACAAGCAAAGGAGTAAAAAATGACAGCAATTAATTTAACTAATTCAAATACTGCTACTGTAGATGGTCGTACGTATACTTATAATTCTACTACTAGCAGGTGGGAGATTACTACAGGTAATAGTCCCGGGTTAACAACAGAGCAAGTACAAGATGCCATAGCTGCTCAATTAGTTACTAACGGTTCTCACACAGGTATTTCGTTCGCGTATGATGACAGCGGAGACGGAGCTATAGATGCTACTATAGGCACTTTAAATCAAAATACTACGGGATCTGCTGCTACATTAACTACTCCTAGAAGTATAGGAGGGCCTTCATTTGATGGCTCCGCGGATATTAATCTACCTGGTGTTAATACCACAGGAAATCAAAATACTACAGGGACTGCTGCCACATTAGCTACTCCTAGAGAGATAAATGGAGTTGCCTTTGATGGGTCTGCAGATATTACCATACAGGGAGGTGATCCTACAATTTATGCAACGATGGCTCTTCTAGTAGCCGCTACGGGAATGTCTGCTGGTGATATGGCGTTTGTAAGTGCAAATAATAATCTCTATCTATATACAGGTAGTGGTTGGTTTAAAGTAGCCACTGTGGAAAATAATTCTCCTAGTGCTATTACTGGAGTTGCTGCTGCTACTACTTTGGCTGATGACGGTACTGCTACAGTTATTACCGCGGTCTCTACAGATCCAGAAGGTTTTCCACTTACATGGTCTTATGCAGTCACTACGGGCTCTTTGACGAATGGAGGAGGAGCGACTGCTACAGTCTCTCAGGCTGATAACGTATTTACTATTACTCCTACAACTACTGAAGCATACGCGGGTACGTTCTCTATTACTTTTAGTGCTACAGACGGTGTTAATGGTGCTGTTACTGCTGCGAGCGCTTTTACATTAGTATTTACAGTTGATTGGTCTTCTATAAGTCAACAACAAAAAATTATTGGTGGCGGTGCTACTGCGGTGGCTATTGACGGTAATACAGCCGCATTCTCAGATTGGAGTAATTCACAAGTCAAAATTTATACTCGCTCTGGTACTACATGGTCTCTAGAGGATACAGTGACAGTAACAGGTGGAAACAGTCAATACATAGGTGATAATGATAATATTAGAATATCAGGAGATACTATTGTTGCAGGTGCTTCTCGTTATGACACTAGTAACCCCTACTCCAGTAATGAGGGTTGCGCTTATGTTTTTACTCGCTCTGGTACTACATGGTCTCAGCAAGCGTTATTAACAGCGTCAGATGCAGGGCCTAGTGATTATTTTGGAACTTCGGTAGATATAGATGGTGATAGTATTATAGTAGGGGCTCCGGAGTGGGATCAAGGAAGTAACTATAATGTTGGCTCTGTATATATCTTTACTCGCTCTGGTACTACATGGTCTCAGCAGCAAAGGATTAATCCTACTTCACAGTACGGCGATCAAGCCGGTTCGGGGGTAGGGATATCAGGGGATACAATTGTTATAGGGGGCGATGAAGCGGGGGCCAGTCAATACGCAAATACTGGTAGAGCCTGGGTATATGTTCGTTCAGGAACCTCCTGGTCCTTTCAATCTACTTTAATACCTTCAGATGTGAGTACTACTCCGAACAACGCAACCAAGTTTGGTAAGTCTGTTGCTATTGATGAGGATACAATTGTGGTGGGCGCATGGGAAAATGATACAGTTTATGTTTTTACCCGTTCCGGAACCACATGGACTGAAGAACAAAAAATTAAGCCAGGGTACGGTTCTGGAGAAGATTTTGGATGGTCAGTAGCTATAGATGGAGACGATATAATTATAGGTGTAAGAGAGTATGATACTTCCGGATTTGTTCATGATGGCGGCGCAAATATATACCAAAGATCTGGAACCACATGGTCAAGTGAAAGCTTTCTTACGTCATCAGATAAACAAAATAGTGGAAAATTTGGGTACTCTGTAGCTATTTCCGGAAGTACAGTAATTGTAGCAGCTTCTGGTGAAGGCGATTCATATATTTGGGCTGCTTAAATAAAAAGACCCCCGAAAAAGGGGGGTCTTTTACAGCTTACTCTTCTTCTACAGGCTCAAATTCAGGTTCTTCAGGCTTTTCAAAGTCCTCTACCAACATATTGACAAATGCTTCTTTTGCAACTTTAATTTGATGTAATTTAGCATTGTGTTGTTTTTCTTGGCTTTCTAAATCTTGAATCTGTGCAACGTAGTACTTTTGCGTAGCATTAAGTTCTGCTATAGGTTTTTGTACTCCGTTTATAGAAACTGAAGGTTCTTCCTGTTCAGTAGTATTTTCTGTCGTCATTATAATGTCCTTGTATTATACAATTTCACATGCTCCACCCACGCAGGCAAGCTCTTGTGATCCGGTTGTGTTGTCTTCTTTTTCGAATTGAGATAGCTCTTCCCAATCCACGTTTTGTGGCATAGCCGCCACTAGGCTTTCATATTGACTTTCATCAATATCTTCATAAGGGGCTTGTTGATATACGTGGTCACTAGTCGGTAATAGACTAATGCCTGAACATAAATCAAAGTTATCCCATATCCATTGTGCTACCTTAAAATACTCACTATCAGTGTAGTATACGGTTACACTCGGCTTGTGTTCACACCAATGATTTTGGTATGTTTTCCACAAAGCTAGCTGTTCCATAGCTCCCACTTCTTTCACACAAGTACTAGACTCGGGTGCCTTTACTGGGAAACTAAATACCACAGAAGAGGGCGACATAACGTCTTGCTCTACTGGGAATCCTGCTTGTTCCATATAGACTGCAAGTGGATCTTTTTTGTCTGAACGTACTCTGCGAATGTAATGCTTAGAAAAGCGAGGGTGAATGCCGGAAGCAGAGTCAACAAGCTGAGAAACAGTCCCACTAGGCTTAACACAAGTAATAGCTGCAGAAGCATTAACCCCAAGTTTTTCAGCCCACTCTTTATTAGTTTGAATACTAACATTTCGCATCTCCTCTAACCATGCTGCAAGTTCGGGATTGTTAGCATCTCCCAAAACTGCATGATCCATAATACCTGTTAAACTTACGCCTAACAGAGCCTCTTCTTCAGTGTTGCGCTTCCAACGCACCCGCAGATACCTAAAATCAGTAAGAGTAGACTGTAGAGTACCAATAATGGTAGCTTTACGAACTTTCTCTTTTAAAGTTTCAAGCGTATCATCTGCACGCACAACTACTTCTGATAGATTACAAAACTCATTACTTCGTAGAATAATTTCGGAACAAGGGTTTGTACCAAAATCATGTTCTGCGTCTCTACGACCATTTCGTCCTGCAATCTTTTGTGCCGCTACACGACTGAACAGTCCACGTTCTCCAGATTTAGACTCATATAGATTCTTCATCTCAGTTAAAAACGCTTCAAAGTCAGGCTTCTCTGTATATGCTACAGAATTATTAGCCAGCCGTCTTTGGCCTTGGTCTACCCACCACTGACCTGATTTAGCTTTTGACATACGCTGGTCTGAAAGATTAGAAAGACTAATCAATGCAGAACGACGTACGCCGCCTACTACTACGATGTCCGCTATTTTACAGCACACATCATGGCATTCGATACTAGTTAACTTACGTCCAGCTGCTTTTTGGAATACTCCAACACAAAACTGGAAAAGATCCTGTAGTGGTTCAGGACCGCTTGCTCTACCGCCGAAAGTTTTAAGTCTAGCGCCTGCTGGTCTTACTCGGCTCATGTCCCATTGAGGTAATTTACCTGCATATAGCATAGCAATTAACTCGCGGAAAGCACTTGCCCAACCAAGTTTACTATCGCTTACTACAATAGTAGAACTTGTTTTGTGGAATGTTTCAGCTACTTCCGGTAGTTTAGCGATAAAATTTCGTTCTACACTAAAGCCTACTCCCGTTCCACACATCAATACATACATAAGCTCGTCAAAAGCTCTAGGATGATCGATATGTAAGTAACTACAATTAAAGCCTGCTACGTTATCACGCTTTAGTGCTTCTCCTGCTGTCATCATACATCTCATAGAGGGCATAACTTCTAATGCATAAATAGCATCATAAATTTCTTGCCCACTTTCATTGTCAAGTTGTTCTCTTTCTTTAAAGAAATCAACATAACGATTTACTGTCTCGTCCCAGGTCTCTCTACGCCCTTCGCTTTCTAGCCATCTGGCATAACGACTTTTATGAATAAAACTTTGGTATTGATCCATCAGACCATTCTCTCCTTTATTTCGGATATATTATCCTTTCCTATTGCATCATCGCAATATGTTATTAAGTCCATCAATTCGTAGTTTTTTAATAAAACTTCCGCATTTGCATTAAGTTCTTGTATATACTTATAATTTCCTGCTATAGGTACATTATCGTATATTGTCATTGCATCGCCGTAATCTCTTATAAGCTGTTCTGCTCTCTTCGGGCCAATACCATTAATACCTGGAACATTATCGCCTTTATCTCCTGTAAGACACTTGAAAGAAATATATTCTTCAGGTGTTACATTATAATGTTCACTCCAGTTATCTATTGTTACTTCTTTACGAGTAACATAAGAAAATCTACTTACACCCTCTTGAATTAATAAGTCCCAGTCTCGGTCACTGGAAACCAGCCATATATTATTTAATTTATATAGCTCTTTTTGTTTTACTAGGTGGGCAGCAAGATCATCTGCCTCTACACCTTGAAAACGAAATACTTTGTAGTCTTTAGAGAGTAGTTCTAGTGTTTCTTCGTACTCTTCAAAGAAATCTGCAAAGGCTTGTTTCTCTTCTTCAGTTTGTTCAGCATATTTATCTTTTCGATTTTGTTTGTACTCTGGAGATATATTCTTTCTATAACTCGAAGAGCCCCAATCTGCGGTAATAAGTACAGTACCACAATGATAAGAATTTGCTAAAGATTTTACTGTTTCTACATACTGTTCTCGAAAATCTGTTCTTCCTTGATGTTTCCATCGAAAAGCTAAATTTAACGCGTCTACTATGAGTACTCCGTCTAGGTTACGTTCATTGAATTTAAAAGCCATAGACATGCTCCACATAATTTTTTAGTTCTTTTACATAATTACGTAAATCTAGTTCATTTCTGCCAATTGCAGAATTACATTGTTTACAAAGTATGCCTCTTACTTTCCCTGTATCATGGTCATGGTCTACATGACCCCCGTTTTTTGCTTTACCTGTAAACATGTCTAAAGGTATTTTACAAATGTGACATTTTTTATCTTGAGCCGCCCATAGGGCTAGTACTTCTTTACGATTTAATCCGTACCTATAAAGATTATTATCACAAACCCTGCAAAGTTTTAGACTTTTAAAGGAGGTTATCCCGTCATTTTCAATTCCGCAGTGCTTACATATATTATTCACTTTAAAAACTCCACGTCTTCTTGTTTTAACCACTCCTCTGCTAGCATGACGTAACAATCTAGCCATTCTATTCTCATGAAATGATTCGTATTTATAGGTAATATACTACTTACAACAAATACTGCTGATCTATTGTATTTAAAAAACAAAAGAGCTTCTTGATCTCCTCCAGCAGCTTGTTGTAGTACTTTTACCCACCATTTTATTAAATTATTCGTTTTAGGTGCTGTAAATATTTTGTCAGAAAGAGGAGAGTTTTCGTAATTTTTTACTTCTATACAAAACCTATTTTTCTCATGAGGGACATACAAGTCCCCCTTTAAGTACTCCAAGGCTCCTGAATTAGGAACCCTTTCAAATTGAAGTCCTGTAAAATCTCTTAACATATCTCTAACTAAATACTCACCTCTTGCACCTTTCGCTCTAGAATCTACCATTATTGCTCCAAACCGCTCACATTTCCTTGCTTGACTACTTCTATCTTTTCTAGCAAGGGGTGTGTCCATCCATGGGAAACTACATAGGTATTTAAGTCTTCTCCTAATAATACTTCTACTAGTTTTTCCCTTCCGCTGTCGTCAAGAACATTGATTACTTCGTCTAAAAATAATATATTTATTCTTGATTTTGAAATACTACTCATTAATCTACGAATTGCAATAAGAGTAGCTGTATTTACTCTAGCGAGCTCTCCAGAGGAAAGAGCTAAAATATCAACTATGTTTTCATTATCAGTAATTTGTATATTTAACTTATCATTAGACACTACAAATTCTAAAGTAAAACGACCATCAGACAATTCGGCTAAGTACTCATTGGCTAACTCTTCAAGTTCTCCAACTAAGTTTTCAATCTTATATGCAAGCAAGCCATTGGTACTAAAAGCTTTCTTCAATACATCTAACTCAGATTCTATTTTTTGAATTTCTGCAAGTTTGTCGTCATAGTCTTCCTGCTGTTTAACAAACTCTGCTGTTTGCTCTTGTATTACTTGAATACGAGTATTTAGCTTTGTTCGTCTTTCGTTTTCCGCCGCACTACGAGCCAATTCTGCCTTTGCTTTTTGCACTCGTTTACGAATATTGTATAGTTTAGTTTCAAGCTGTTCTTTATCCAAAATATCTGTAGGTAAAGTTCTGTCCACTGATCGTAACAACTCTTCGAAATCTCTGCGGGTTTTATCGATATAATCAATTTTTTTATTTTGTTCTTTAATTTCTGTAATTCGAAGTTTAATCTCATCAATTTTCTCCTGTGCAGATACAAGTTTAGCCCTCTCGCCTGCAATCATAGCCTTCTCTGCTGAAACATCAATAGGTTGCTTACAGGTAGGGCATACTTCTTTTAATTGTTCTAATTTTTTTAGTGTCCGTTGAGCACCCGTTGCGGCCCCCTGTAAAGACCCTATTTCCTCTTGTAAAGAGTCGTAGGACTCATATTGAGTTTCTTCGCTTTTAAAGAATATTGAAGTATCTATTTGATCAAGTAGTTTCTTATACTGATTATTCGTATTTATTTTTTTATTTTTTTCCGAAATATTTTCAATTTCTACTGTGAGAGAACTCAAAACCTTCTCATCATCAGAGGTGTCAATTTGTAAATCTAACATAGGTAGTATAGATGTATCACTTAATTTATTATCTTTTAACCACTTTTCTACCGTCGCTAAGTTTCCTGTGACTATAGCAGCTTTGTTAGAAGCGTCCTTTGATGCATTTTTAAATACTTCAAATAAATTTACATAAGCATCCAAATGTAATAGGTCTATTAAAAACTTTTTCCTATTAGTATCTGTGGCAGTTAAAAACTGCAAACTAGCATTTGTATTTTGGTATACTAGCTGTGAGAATGTTTTAAAATCAATACCTAATATTTCTTGTAAAGACTTATATGTATTTGTAGCAGTATGACTAGAGATATCTTCTCCGTTTTTTTCAAGTACCACTTTAATATTAGTCTTTCTATCAACTATTACGTTATAATCGTTTCCATCCTTTTCAAAATTTAAAGAGATATTATATCCTTTGTTTATGTACCTATTAGGTATATCTGCTTTTTTAATACCCTTTGAATTTTTATTGTAAAGAACTTCTTCGATAATTAAAGGTATGGAAGATTTTCCCATACCATTTGTACCAATTATTTGAGTTACTGTATTGTCGTCTAAATCCAACTCGTTATTGGGACCATAACTAAAACAGTTACTCCATCTGAGCTTTTTTAGCGTAATCATTGTATGTCCCTATTATATTACTAATTTGTGAATCTGGTATCTCAAGAATGAACTTTAAATATTCTATAAGCTCTTCCTCTAAGGTCATATCTTTATCTATAATAAGAGTAGCTTCAGAGTTTCTTTTTACTACTTTTTTATCTAGTAGCTCAGAGTTTTTTACACTTGCTAACTCTTGTATGTCCCCTTCAATCTCATATATGGTATGGTGATAATCTGTAGGCACCATATCACTACTACTTGTAACCGTTTTTCTTATTAATTGCGGTAGTTCAAAAGGCTCCCACATCCATTCCCAGTTTTCAGGATTAATAAGAATATATCCTGTTGTCACCTCATTTCTATGAAATGAAGTAGTCATAGGACTGCCTGGGTATACGATATTTTTTTGCGTATTACTATGGGCATGAAGATCTCCTGCAAAAACTACAGGAAAATCTTCAAACCTATCTAACTCCACCTCTGGCTTAACATGAGGAGGTATTTCGCCCCTTACATGCGTAAATAAAGGCTTAGAAGTATCAAATTTTTCAATACTACCTTTTCTATGCAGATCTGCATAAGGAAGAACTCCAAAACCTAAATTACTATCAACATACGATATATCTACTATATGTACTAAAGGATTTATATCTCTAGTTACTTGTTTTAATTGAGTAAAAAATGTTTTATTCTTCTTTGTGGCCTCATGATTTCCGTCATAAATAAGAGTTGAAATTTTTACATTTCTAATAAAAGAAAAATAAAGCTCTAACTCCTCCATGTTTGGAAGACGATCAAAAAGATCGCCTCCGATAATGTGCATACTACACTGCTTTTCAATAGAGTGAATTTGATTGAAAAACTTTGTGTACCTATTTAAAGCCCAGTCAACTGGGACATTTTTTTGTCCCAGCTTTATGTGCCAGTCTGCAGTGAATAAAATCATGATACTTTGAATTCGTCTTCAATACTCTCATCCATAGCATCTTCGCTATTAGCATTATGAATTTTATCAAGCAATTCTTTTTGAGCATCTGGCGTAGGACGAGACATAACGTCATCCATGGATTTTAAGTCAGCAATAACTGTCATTTCAGCTTCGCTAAGCGCACGAGGCTTGCACTTGAGTGCCTGTAATTGGTACTCTACATTGTAGGGGAGTGGCCCGGTCTTTACTCTCTTGAAGCAAATGTCCCAACCAGTTTCAGGATCCGTAGGGTCGCCTAAGTCTTCGGCAGCAGTAATAATTTGCTCCCAAAGTTTCTTCTTCAGGTTTACTACTTTAATCTCTCCGTTATCAATGCACTGAGTAGCATAACTCCAACCACACTTAAGGTCTGGATAAAAGTCACGAACCCAATCTTTTTCTAAATTGTTGAAAGACTCTGTATTTCTATCAAAAGATAGACATTCAAGAGGAATATTTTTATCGTTTTCTCCTTTAATCCAGTAAACGTAGCGAGCAAGAATGTCGCCAACGATACGCATTTTGTTATCGCCGTCTTTGTACTGAAAGGATGAGATTGAGGATTTTTGGGCAGAGCCCTTTGATTTGTTAAATGATAATGCCATTAATGTATCTCCATTTTAGGGACTTCTTCGTATAAAAAATGAACTCTGTCATCTTCTATCATAAGTAGCCTATTATTGTTTATAATTGTTTCCGGCTCCAAACCTGGTACTAATATTAGATCTAAAGCCGTATCTTGTGTGTTGATAAAATCTATAGCCGATCGAAAAGAGCACAGCGAAATATACTGAGCAATCTCTCGATGGTTGTACTTATAAGAGTGGTATAGAAGTATATCGGGGTGCAGCATGAAGCCAACCCCTGAAAAGTCTTTATGTGAATATTTATAAATAGGATCGTTACGATTTTTAGGTACTTGTTTCTCAACAAGCATCCTAAATATTCGTACTATCTCGCGTACATTTCCCTGCGACGCATTATAAATTTTCATCCAATCAAATAAGAACATATATTATACTTAAGTTTAACCTTGTTGTCAAGAACTATTTTTTTATAGCTGTTTGATTTGATAACCCTGTTTCATGTAGTGTCCCATACGCGTAGAAGCTTGTCTTCTTGCAGTATTACCCTTGAGGTGTATATCAATAATCACCGGGTCTTTTTTATTTTCTTCTTTTCGTATGACACGACCAATTAATTGGGTCAGTAATGGTTCGTTGTTAATAGGTGTACCTAAAATGAGGCAACTTAAACTATTTAAGGAAATGCCCTCAGAAAAAATAGCTTGAGTACCAAAAAGGATCTTCTTTTTGCCACTTGTTATAAGAGACATACGCTCTTCTCTTTCCTCATGTGATAGTTCACCTGTAACACTAGTTGCCGTGTCTCCTGCTAGTTCGGCACAGGCTTTCATAAAGTGAACTCTGTCGCTAACGACCAATACTTTATGCCCTTTTGCGGCGTAGGCCGCCGCCAACATAGCAACTGTGTGTTGATACTCTTCGTTATTAGTAAGAGCATTAACTCTATTAGCCCAAGGAGTTTTAGCCCCATCCATAAAACGAATATCGCTACTCAATATATGAACAGTAGGAGGCATAAAATTTTCTTTAGGTGGTTTAAAGATTTTACTTCCAAAATAGTCTCGGAATACCACATGTTTACCGTCCTTTCTTTCTATAGTACCTGATAAACCTAGCTTATATCTGGCATGATTACTATCGATTATCTTAGAAAACGTAGGAGATGAAACATGATGCATTTCATCCAAAATGATTGTTCCAAAACTCTTTTGTACTTTATTAATGTTTCGGTATAAAGTTTGAGTGTTCCCAATTACAATAGAAGGTTCAAGATCAAACTGACCACTGCCTATTATGCCTGGTTTAAACCCATAGACTTTTTCTACCTCTTTTGCCCATTGATTTCTTAGAGGTACAGTATGAGTAACAACAAGTGTTTTTTGCCCGAGTTTGCCTGCAATAGCTAAACCTGTAAAAGTCTTTCCCCAACTTACCCATGCGTTAATTATAGCGTTGTCTTCGATTTCATCAAAAACACTTTGCTGGCTTTCTCGCAAAGGGAACTTAAACTCAGGAAAGCTCTCAGGCAATATTAATCTTTTATCGACTATTTCGTAGTCGTCTGGGATTAAGTCCATCCTTCCTACAGGTATACTTACTAAATTCGCTCTAATACGAGTCATAGTTTTTATAATCTGAGGAGGATCTTTGGGATTATATGTAGGTATAGAATAGGTGAGTTCTTTGTTAAGAACCTCTTTATATTCCTGCGTTACCTCTAAATAAATCCTATTACTTATTACTGCTTTCATAGTTGTAAGCGATTTTTTGTTATAATGTATTGTTTAACGAAATCGGAACGTACAATGTCCTCTACTTCGAATTCTATAAATGTAAACATATTCATATGTTCAAGAACCTTGAAGAAGTCTTTTATTCCATTTCCTTTTAAATCTGCTTGTCTAAAGTCTCCACAAAAAATCACTCTACAATTTTCACCCATACGGGTAATAATTGAGTCTAGTTCATGGAATGACATATTCTGACACTCATCAATTAAAATTACTGCATTTCTGAGGGTTATTCCTCGTATAAAGGAAGTAGTCATAAACTCTACTATGTTTTTTTGTTTAAGTACATCATATGCATCGCCTCTTTGAAATAAATCTATGGTTACAGCTTTATAAGGTTCTTCATATACGGAGGACTTTTCCTTTTCCGTACCTGGAAGAAAACCTATATCCCTTGTTGGTACAGCACTTCGAATAATTACTAGCTTTTGAAAATCTCCTTTTGCCATATCATCGAATGCTAGGTAAGATGATATGAATGTTTTTCCTGTTCCTGCAAGTCCATGCAATACTAAGTGGTTTGTTGTCTCAAATGCTTTAAGTTGGTTACGTGTTAAAGGTTCTATCTCTCGCAGTTCAAAATTTACTCCTGCAAGAGTTCTTCTCTTTTTAGCCATATTTATACTTTTCTTATAGTGTCTTTGAGTTTCATCTCTGAATACTCGTACAACATCCAAGGGATACCCCTACGATGCAAAATTCCCGCCCATTGAAGATCATTCATAGGAGGGCGAGGTATCTTAAAAGGGAGATTAAGCCCTTTCACCCATAAAACAGAAGCTCTTTCTTTCTGTTCTATTTTACGAATTTTATAATATTTTAAGGAAAAATTTTCTGTTTTTTCATAAATAAAAGGCTCTCCTTTACTATCTACAAAAGTTTTTTTCTTTTGTTTAATAATACCTAAGAGACTCCCTAGCGAAAGTTTTAAAGGATATAAGTCTCTAAAAGGAGTTTGTAGCCTTCTTCTTCCTAAGGTGTCTCCTGACATATTTTTATCGTCCAGTAATCTATTTTCAACAAACAGTAGGCCGTCTTCTTCGTGCCAATTTGAAGACTCTAATATATATACAGGAAAAGTTACCTTATTAATTTTTTTATATGTAATTACCATACATTTTCTCGAATTTACCACCAGAATAGTCTTCATGGATAATTTCAAAGTCACAACCGACAGGAGTACCTGGAATAGATACGCCTCTATCCATTTGCACATAGGATGCAAGTTTTTCCATATACTCGTCTACTTCTTCATCTGGCACTTCTGCCAAAATCGAGTCATGTACTAATGCAAAGATACGAGCTTTTTTATTGTTAGCTTTAATCCAAGCATTCATGTCTATAGCACCTAATAAGTTAATATCAGAAGCAGCAGACTGCACTAGAAAGTTAAGACCAGACCTAACACTACTAGCTGCAATACCTCTATCTGTTGATGCAACATTTGGTAATCTCCTTTTTCTACCGAAGTAGCTGTAAATAAATCCATTCTGTTGGATGTATTTTTGGTTATCTTCAATCCACGACTTCAACCCCATGAACTCTTTAAAGTAGTCGTCAATAACCTCTTGTGCTTCTTGCCTGCTGAAATAGGTTCCTGAGTCTTTTGTAACTTGTTCACTAATCTTATTTGCACCTGCTCCATACATAATACCAAAGGTTACAGCTTTTGCTGCTTGTCTCCGCATACTGTATAGCTCTGCTACTTCACCTACTTCACAAGGTAGTTTAAATACTTTGTGTGCAATCGCGGAGTGAAAGTTACCTCCTGAACGAAATACGTCCATAAGTGCTTTGTCTTTTGCAAGGACTGCTGCAACATACACTTCGGCAGTTGTTAAGTCCATTGCAACGATTTTGTGTCCAGGTGCTGCTTTAATACAACCTTTTACAATAGGGTTATCCCTAGGAAGTTGTTGCATATTGAGTTTGCCAGAAGAACTAAGCCTGCCGCTAGTAGTACTGTGGAGGTTAAAACCTGTACGTAGTCTACTATCTCGATCCAACTGTGGTAAGATTTTGTCCAGATAAGTATTTTTAATCTTGGACTTTTGTCTGATTTGGAGAATGAGTTCTGGGATATGCGATTGTTTTGTAAGTTCTCCAAGAACCTCCGCGTCTGTACTATGTGCTCCAGTGCCTGTTTTCTTACCAGTTGGAGTAAGACCCACGAAGTCAAACAGCAAATTACGAAGTTGCACAGTAGAATTAGGATTAAAGTCTTTTCCATTTATTTCTTCAAATTTACGAATGGCAGGGTCTTTATACATTTCTGCTACAGCTTCATCTATCTGTTCTTGCATAAGAGACTGAGACTTTACTAAACGCAGTTTGTCGAAAGGCACACCATTGTCTTGAACGTCAGTCAAAAACCGGCATCCGGGAATTAATATGTTATCGTATACCTTAGCTAAACGCTTGTTCTGTTTAATCTTTACGAACTTCTCGTAAAGAAGAAACGTACACGCAGCGTCCATGCCCGCATATAATTTCATAATGTCAAAGGGAATATCTCCCCAGTTAAAATCACCTTTAAGAATACCATGCTGTTTACGATAGTTATCTATCCAATCGTACATGGGTTTCTCGTAATCTCCGTAGATTGTATACTTCATAGATAACTGTTTGAGTCCGTGAGTACCGGGATTCTCATCAATCAAATAGTGCAATAACATTGTATCTTCAAAACTAGGAAACTTAAAATTAAAGTGGTACTCAAAGAATGCCATGTCAAACTTTGCATTATGAAATACTACTGTTTTTTCGTTAAACAACTGTTGCAGCAGTGACTCTGTTTCTTCATCGAAACATTCCGTATCTATATAAGCTCCTCGATCAGCCTCATAGCTAAGACTAATACCAAGCATGTGCCCATCGCGTGGATATAATCCGGTTGTCTCCGAGTCAAGAGCAACATAAGGCAGAGGGGCAGAAATTGCAGCACGAATAAAGTCATTTGCTTCCTTCGTATCTTGTATACCCCAAGCATTGTACTCTGTAATTACTGTGTCTTGTTTATCACCAGTAATATACTCTGTAATACTTTGCTTTGAGTCATCCCATGTGCGCTGAGCTTCCGGCTTAAACGCTAACATAGCAGGGTTAATTACAGGCAAGAACTTTTCCTCTACTTTCTTGCCTGAGTATTCTGTTACCGAATTAATCGGTGTAAAGTATTTCAAAGCATCACTACCGACGAGAATAACCCAGTCGTAGTCGTCTGTATTGATTTCGATATCACAGTCTCGCTTTAGTACTTTCTTAATGTTTGGGTCGGAGCAGAGCTGAAATTGATCAAACTCGAACTCATCGAACTCTTTTTTAAAATTTGTTCTACTTGGTTTAGTTTCTACTAATGCAACTTTAGGCATATATTTTACTCTTTAGTGTTTGTACTGATTTTAGGGGTAGAGCTCCAGGATCTGTGTCCTTAAGTGCTACATTTTTACTTGACAGACCTACTCTATCTGCCATCTCTTTTACTTCTTTAGCGGCAGTCTGTCCTGCATCGTCTCCATCGAAGAAAACTACTACTTCTTCTACACCTTGTATAGAGAGCATACGTAACTTATCTTCGTTAATACTTTTTGTACCAAAACAACAAATTGCGTTGGTTAGTCCTTTATCATGAAGGTTTATCATATCAAATATACCCTCTACTAGAATAACAGAACCTTGTATCGGCTCTACTACAGGGAATAACGGTAGCTTAGACCCCGCAGGGGAAAATTTATACTTAGGTAGTCCTCCAGTGGTATGACGTCCTTGAAAGGCTACTATACGATCTGATATATCTCTTATAGGAAATACTATTCTTCCAATATAATCAGGATCATGGTGTTGAAAAGCTTCAAAATTTTTATATGTTTCTGGTTTAATATTTCTCCAGTTACCTTGATAAAAAATAGCGTTTCGGGGAAAAGACAAACCTACACTTTCAGACCTTTTCTCTCTAATATTTTTTTTGAGTAATTCTCGTCTTACTTGTAAGTGGTTTGCCTTTTCCCCGAAATGACTGAAAATGTTTCCCTTAAAACCACAAGAGAAACACTGAAATATTCCTGTTATACGATCAATACGCATACTAGGGTTGCGGTCGGGGTGTTCAGGGTTTAGACAACTAACTAAGCAGTCACCTCCCTTTGGCATAAAATATACTTGTTTAGAAGTTAATAGTTCTTCTACTGTCACCGACCAATATCCTTAATATCTGTATTGTTTATAACTTGATATGCACCTTTATTATACGCAGGAGCAATCGTAAAATTTTTAGATTCTTTTATTTTGTAAGAGTTGTCTGGGGCAGAAGTATAAGTACTCTTTGCTTTTGCAGAAGGGTAGTAAGGAGTCTCTCGTCTATAGGATGCCCTTGTCTCTAGCTCTTTGAACTCGGGTGTATACTGTTTTGCTTTGGGCAAAGGCTTACGCTTCCTACCAGAAGTGGTATGTCGTAAACTGCCAAATGTAATTGCCATATGCTTTTTTCCTTTAAAGTATCCGTATATTATACGCAAAAGAAGCTAAAATGTCAAGAAATATTTTTAAAGATCATTAATTTCTTCGCCGGTTTTATGCGAAGAATCTTCTCTTTCTTTAGGAGTCATGGCAGACTCAGGGCCAATTTTTAGGCTGTCCCAATCTACTGTGGAAGTGAAAGACTTCATGGAGGCTGATCGCATTTTTACACAGTTTAGTGTAATACACGCGTCTTCGTGATCCCAGGTTTCTAGTGAATATGCAGCATCTGCAGCATCGAGAATACCTTTAGCGAATCTAGCTTCACCACTTGCGTCTGTTTGATAGGGCGAAAATACCGTACAATCATATTCTTGTGCCATAGACTTCAAAGCCTTACTTACTTCTATCTGCTCTGTCCAATCATATTGTCCTCCGCGAGACGGTAGACTCGACCGCTTTACCTGATTAATATAATCTACAATAATAACACCAACATTCAAGGGCTTAACTTTTTTGTCAAGCTCTGCACGAATCTTGGAAAGAGTAAGTGCAGGGTCATACACTACGTCCAGCTGTTGAGTCGGGAGTAGCTCATGCTGACTTTTAAGTGATGTATGCAATTTATCAAAGTTACGGTGTAGAGTATACTCCTTCAAACGGTCTTGTCCATCAACATAACGAGCTGCCCACCAGTTTGCTACTTTTTCCCACTCGGTAATACTCAGATTTTGAGTACGCAAACGAGCAAAAGGAACTTCAGTAGCGATGGAACAGCACCTTTGTAGTATAGACCGGCTATCCATTTCAATAGTGAAATACATAGCCGACTTACCACTGGCATATACTGCATTAGCAATATTTGCACAGATGACAGATTTACCAGCACCTCGGCGACCACCAACCATAACAAGATCTCGGGGGGAGAACTGTATTTCGTAGTCATACTCTTCATTGAGTCCGAGTTTCATGTACTTAGCTAAATCTTCTTCTGGCTCAAACAGTTCAATACGTTGCATACTTTCCTGCGGGTCTTCAAGATCAACTTTATCTTCAACGTCTAGGACGATCTGATGTAAGTGGTTTACAGAATCCTGTGCGCTTTCAAACGCAACAGAGTTCTCAACATAATCTTCTAGTGAGTCCAGAATTTCTTTTTGAGCATATTCGTTCTTCAGGTACTCTAAAAGCATGTATGGATCTGCATCCACTTCTACGCCTTCAATAGCGTATAACTTTTCACGAGTACCTGAGTCCCGAATCTCAAACTTCAGGTCTTCAATCGTGGGCATTTTATGAAAATCTTCACAATGTTTATCAATAATCTTATAAAGACTATGATACTCACTGGGTAGATAATGCCTATGCGTAACACTCCAAGTCTGAAAGTCTTGGAGCGCGAGCACTTGCTTTATCAACGCACTTGCGATGTTCAAAAAATTTCCCCCGAAATTAAAGATTTAGACAGACCCCGTAGAGTCTGTCTTTTAAAAACTAATAAAGATTAAGCAGATGCTTTTTCTTTCTTAGCAGCGCCATCATAGTCGGCAGCAACAAGGCCCCGACGAGTTAGCATAGTTTTAACACCACGAGCAGTTTTGCCTATAGTTTCAGCGATGTCTTCTACAGTCATTTCAGAAATATCACCAAGATCTGCTAAAGGATCTTCTTTAGCTGAACCTTTAGTGTGTTCCTGACGTGGGATAGCATCAATATCCCCAGAACGAAGCAGACTAAGAGCCTTACCACGTACAGAGTTTACAGAGCGATCAAGTGCATCAGCGATAGCTTCTACGAAAGCGCCGTCTTGTACCATAGATACAAAAGTTTCTTCCTCTTCTACAGAGTAAGTTCTAACGGTTTCTACTTTAGGAGCAGGCTTAACGTGTCCGGTTAGTTCCATGGATAGGATCTTACCTTGAATTGATTTAGCAGAAAAAGCTGCGCCATCAAAGTGTTCAGCGATTTGAGCGTAAGTATACTCACCGCTGTTGTCCTGTACGAAAGAAGACAAAGTGTCCTCTTGTTCAGGAGAGAAAGTTCTAACAGAAGATGCTGATGCAAGTTCTACGTCAAAACCCATTTTTCGCAGTTTACTAGAAACTGATCGAGTTGAAGTCTCGAGCTGAGCCGCTGCCTCTGCAACAGTTGCTTGAGAGATAGGTGCTTCATCACCAACAAAGTTGGTTAGTTCAGCAGTACGTTCTTCAGTCCATTTTGGCAATGCCATATATTATTCTCCGATTAAATCTAATAGATTTTCAATTATTGTTATGCCAGAATTTCTGGCTTGATTTGTTTTAGCGGACTCTATACCGCTTTCATTTACTAGTATCGTAACATCTTTAGTCAAGCTTGATTTTACAATATATCCTTTATCCAACAAGGCAGCAGTAGCCAATGCTTTAGTTTTATAACTTTTAAGTTTACCACTAATACAAACTGTACCTATTGTCTCTACAAGAGAGACTTTTTCAAACTTGAAATCAAAAGGTAAGCAGCCATCATAAAAACTATAGAAATCTTTATGTAACCACTTTAATAAGTTTTCAGTTGCCTTTGGACCTAGTCCCGCTGCTTTACAGTTACTCTCATTTATTTCAGTAATATCAGTAATTATTTTAGAGAGTTTATCACTAGCAGTTTTTCCGATTAAAGGTATGCTGAATGCAGCTAAAACCGTATTAAAAGGTGCGGCTTCCGAATTTTTAATTTCTGCATATAACTTTTTAGCCAACTTCTCGGAGGACAACCCTTCAGAAATATCTTCTTCTGTAAGAGAGTAGATCTCATCGATATCTGTCAAGCCAAGTTTATTGATAGCACTAGGACCTAACCCTTTTATTTTAAGGGTTTTAGCAAAGTGTTCAATTTTCTTTTGCTTTTGAGAGACACATGAGTTACTTCTACAGTAAAGAAGATCATTTGACCACTCAAGTAACGAACCACAGCTGGGGCAGTGGGTGGGGGCTTGAATAGTTTGCACTAAAGGATTCTCCGTGAAATTGAAAGTATATTATACGAGATTTTAAGGTTTCTGTCAAGAACTATTTTTTAATAGGTGCACTTAGGTTACACGTCGTAAAATTCGAGGTATAACCTCACCACTACGAATAACTTCTACATTACAGCCTATTTCAAGATCAAGACTGCGTATATAATCTATATTATGTAGAGTAGCTCTAGACACAATAGCCCCTTCTATATCAACAGGATCTAAAATGGCTACAGGGCTTACTACTCCGCTTTTACCCACCTGCCATGTTACATCTAATAGTTGGGTAACTTGGCCCTCTTTCTGCTCTTTTAAAGCAACAGAACCTCTAGGGTGGTGTGCTGTATAGCCTAATCTATCAAACTTATCACGGCTATCTAACCTATATACAAAACCGTCTGTAGGATAGTTACTTACATCGAACGTGCTAACTTCACTTATACCAAAATCTCTAAGAGTCTTTAGCGTGTGTTCTTTATAAGATCTTCCCTCTTCTTTGACAGTGTAGTTAATATCGTAGCCTACAAAAGTTATATTTCTTTGTTTAAATTCTTCTATATCTTTTAGATTTAGAGCACCTGAAGCATAATTCCTAGCATTAGGAATATCTTTAGAAGCGACTACTTCTCCAGTAATTTGTATAGTTTCTTTTACAGAAACTTCATTAGGAACTAAAACCTTTATCTTATTAGTTATGTCCTTTCCAACATTTCCATCGCCCCTTGTCAAGGCCAGAGCTAGTAATCCATTAACATATAGAATAGACACTGCGGCTCCATCTAGTTTAGGAGTACAAACATACTCTTTAAGGTTTGAAGGCAGATCTAATTCTGAGAATACTTTTTGTAAAGAGTACATTTTATAAAGATGAGGTATTCCATCAGTTACAGTGTAACCTATAGAATTATAGTCGTATTTCGCTGCAAGAGAATCGAACTCTGCATCGGAAATAAGAGGGGTACCTTGATAATAATGTTTACTTGCTTTATCTAAAAATTTTTTCATAAAAACTCTCACTGGAATATGTACATTATACAGACAGAACCAGCAAAAGTCAAGAACTATTTATAGATTTCGTCTATATAATCTTTAAAATGTTCTTCTATAATATCTTTTGATTCTGCCAACGATAGTATTTCTAGTAAACCTGAAAAGAGCTGCCGAGAATTGTTAAAATCCAATTCCATAGCTACACCTTCGGGAGAAGGCTTCCACTCTTCAGTAAAATCTAGATAATACTTTCTGACATGTAAGTACTCTATACCTCTAAAGGTATTGATAGTAAGCCTTACTTGTATCTCTTTATCCTCATTATAATGTATGATTTTTTCATATAGAGCGGGTGCTTCGTATAATTGCATATCATACCTCGTTTCTAAGAATAGACGAGAGAGGTACCACACTTGTTACGTTTTCGGGTTTGAGAAGTCGATATGAATCTGTGTCCCAGCAAAAAAGCAAAAGAGTCCTGTCGGATTCTTTTGCCCTATTTTTCTTGCCCGCTACATAAGGGGTGGTAAAGTCTAAAGTACAAACATTATACTTTAGTTTTTTAGAATTTTCACTGCGATAGGTGATTATAGCATCACCGTACTCAGTTACTAACGATGCTAGTTCCTCTTTTTTCACAAAATCTCCTTTTATTAGGTTAGCAAAATCTTTTGCTGTACTATATATTTGGAGAGCGGAAGCTTAAAGGTCTGTAATCGTTTTTAAAAAATGCCCGCCGAGCGCATCGTTAAGAGGCGTGGCGGGGCTTTAAGGTACTTTACGCTTCATTTATTGTTGTAATTATTGAAGTAAAGTATTGCGCGGCTTTACCAGTCAACTTAGAAATAATCTCTTCGTCAACAGATTGACCTGCATCACTTAAAGCAGCAGTAAGGGCTTCTTGGGCCGCTGCTTTAGAGATACGAGTGCCGCCTCCAGTTGTACCGCCGCTAGACTTAGCAGCGGGGGTTTTCTTAACATAAACGCCAGCTTTTGTTAAGATCATACGAACACCGTTAGGTGACTCGTCTAATTCTTCTGCAATATCTTTTACAATCTCCATGCTGGTTTCTGGAGTTGGTTGCGCTTCTTCATACATTGCTACTGCCTGTGCTTTTTTATCGTCATCCCAAGCCATGTTTCTTTTCCTTCTGTTAGTGTTTTTAAGTCCAGGTGCAAAACCTGTTCGTTCTAGTTGTTGCTGATAAAATCGGTCGCCCATTTGCTTCCATCACTTTATAAAAACATATTATATGTGAAATTAACCTTAAAGTCAAGAACTTTTTTTGTTACGCCAGTAATAATATTCCATATACTGAGGCCATCTCAAATACTGCTTTAAAGGATAAGCCCAATAAAGTCCTTGATATACTTTTTCTATGTTTTCTGAAGCATCGCACCAATTACACGGTGACCCTACTTCTGTACCTATTACAGTTTCTTTAGGGGCACAGAAGTGGTCCCACATTTTTATTTCCTTATCCATTCTTCTATCGTCCTTTTCTCTATATCTTCGTAAGTGTTAGACTCGCAGTGAAGTACTATTAACTTATCGCTTTTTGAATTTTGAGGTAAATTTACCCCTTGCAGAGTATAATCGTCGGTTATTTTTCTACCCGACGTTAGACTTTTAAAAGTAATAGTTACCCTCCCTACTTTTAGTGCTTTTATCATGTTTTCTATCATAATTGCTTATTTAAATCAATACCTAGTTTTGCTAGATGATTGAGCTTGCCCAAATCATGGGCACAGCTAGAGGCATAAAAGCCCCCTTTACCTGCGGCAGATACAAAGTCTAGTTCTTCAGCTTCTTTCTCAAATATATAAATTTGATACGCCTCACTACCATACTTCTCTAAGTATGTAGGGTTTTCGTATTTTTTATCCACAACTGCAGGGGCATGATATTTTGCAGACCATACTACTTCTCCAGCTTGAAAACTTTCAGATACACACTCATCTGGAAAATAATGTGGCGTTAATCTTTCTTCTTTGTTGCTCGGTCTTGATGGGACGCCAACTCTTTCGAGAATAGATCGTACAAAGGATGGACTTCTGAAGAGCCGCTTTGAGATATCTGAAACAGTATCTCCTCCAAGGAAGCTAGAACATGCCTCAGCGATTTCGCCATCACTCGCCGGACGACCTCGCAGACCTGCCTTACGCTTTTTGGTATATTCCTTTCTTTCGTCATGCTCTTCAATAATCTTTTGTAGGCGTGTTGTATTGTACGAGATATTTAGAATATCGCACGCCTCTTTCTTAGTTATGGGTTTAGTACTAGCGGAGCCAGGGTTTAGAAGCGATTTCACTTTCTCTATGTTCTTCGCCGTTAGATTTTCGTGATCCTTCTTCTTTACATTCTTCCGCATATTCTAGCTCCAATAATAGTTCGCAATAGTGTATAATCTTTTTTATATCTTCTACACCGTTCTTTTTTCGATGTCGAGTTGCATACTTAATAATGTTACCTTCGATATATCCTAGCTGATTCGCATGAATATACTCAAGGGGTTGTATGGGCAAGTCGTAGTGAGAACCTCCTTCTTGCTTGTCTAGCGCATTGGCTGGACGCATTTTAGGCATTTCTCCACTAGGAGCCTCGTTAATATACTTTTTATCAGTCATTTAAAGCCTCCGCTATATCAGGAAAATGCCCTGATATAATATCCCAACATTGATTTGCAATGTCTATATGTTCTTTTTGTGTGCCATGACCCCGCCTCAATTCGCAATAATGAAGCCAAGAGCGCAAGGTGCCTGCCATATACAAAGTAGTTTCGGTCAAGCCCTCGGGTAGAAGCGCTCTGGCTTGTTCTTTAGCAATACCGGAATTGAGAGCCATTTCATAATAATCTTTTGCGACTCTTGCAACTTCGCTCTGCATATCGTTAAATACTTCTTGGGCTTTATTCTGTCTCTCAGAATTTTCATCTACCATACTTAATTGTCTATTTGTAGCGTGTTGTTTCCTAGCCTCTCTTTTAGTGCTAAAAGTCTCACTTACTGCATAGCGTTGAGAAAATTCTTGAAAAGAAAAGGATCTATGCCTTAAGATCTGTCTAGAAATATCTCTGGTAGTTGTTATCTCCATAGTCATTGAAACCATTTCAAAAGGAGACCAGTGGCCTTCTTTTATTAAGTAACGAAGCAACTTTGACGCAGTTTTTTTATTATTCTGATTCATAGGGTTACTTACCCTAGCTGCATAAGCAATTAAATCTCCTGCTGTGTGACAACCCGAATTTGCACTGGGAGATGTCAGCCCTACTAATTTTACTTTACTTACCATTTTAACTCCTACTTATTCTTTGCTCATAGTCGGCTAGATCTTCGTTCCACCAAGGCGGCTTCTCTCTGCCTTTCCAACTACTAATGGATGCTTTGTCTAGCATATAAAAATTTCTGTAAGACCACACAGGGTGGTCACTGTCTACTAAGCCTCTAGGCATGTTGTCTGTCATTGCTAACTTGAAGGGAGTCTCCCCCACATCTTTCATATTTATCAACTCAGGCAGAGTTCTAATTACTTCAAAAGACTTGTGCGAACCTCCAGTTCTGTACGCCTGTTCTATAGACAAAGCATGAGCGTAGCAAAATGCCCACTCATAATTGGCTACAGACTCTCGCATCCACACTGTAGAGGGGTGGTTATGATGACACGCTAAATACGGAAAAATTCTATCTCCCATAGTTAACGGACGCTGTTCTTTCATAAACACTTTAAGTTTTAAATGCTCTTCAGAGGTCAACTTTCTAGGCACATAGCCTAGCAGATAATCAATCCAATGATTAGTACACATCATCTGAGCACACTCTAGCTGCATCTTGCCAACATGTTTGTCGATATGATACTCAGCACACTTGTCGAGGTCGTCGTCAAGTTTAAATAAATTCAATGGTAGTCTCCTAAATTTGAAAGTATATTATACTAAATTTTAGATAGAGTGTCAAGAAATTTATATCGTAAGGTCAAATTATCTATGATTTTTTAAACTCTCGTTTTTTGTCCATACTGTGATTGAATACTTCTCACCAGATACAAGAGGTAAACTACTATGGGGGTGTGTTATTTGCCCCGGCCAAATAAGTAAGTCTCCCACATTTGCTTGTTTGTTTGTGGTCTTCTGACGAGGAAAAAATAGTTCTCCTCCTTCGTAGTTGCTATTTAGTTTAAGGCTACAGGTAATATAACTGTCATCGTGATGTTTAGCTAATTTTGTCTTTTCAGATAGAGTATATCTAACAGCAAACATATTTATTATTTCTATGTCTGCTGAAGATATATCCCAGTACTTTGTAGCAGGTACCAAAACAGCTAATAAACCTTCTTCTAGTATACTGTGCCATTCTGGTAGGTCTTTTTTGAGATGAATATCGTCCGTGTGATGGGGTTTGCTAGCATCGTAAAACCAAGTGTTTTTTTCTTTCAGGCACTCAAGAATAATTTCACATATATCCTCGGACAAGAAGGGCGTGTGCAGTATATCAGCCCCTAAAGGTTTTAAATCTGTAGGGTGAAATAGATCATGTGACATTTTCCATTCTCGACATTAGTCGTTCAGCACGATTTGTTACTTGTTTATACCATCTAGAGTCTCTTCCTTCTGCTCCAGCGCCTGTCCAATCGCCTCTATCTAAAGCTGCTTTAAAATTTTTAAACTGACTTAATCGAGGTCTGCCCATATTAAACATCATGTTTATTAAAACTTCTTGCACTTCACTAGGCCAAGTATTAAAAAGTGTACCGTACAAAACCTCACACTCATTAATTGAAGTGTTTAAGTCTTGCTCAAAGCACTCTTTAACTCTTTCTTCAGAAACAGGGGTTCCTACCTCCAAACCAAACTCTGGATCAGACTCTAGAACCAAGTGTCCTACTCCAAAAGTTGGATAACCTAAATGATCTAAATATATAGTATATTTGACCCCTTCATCTATTTTTAATTGTTCAAAAACTGCTTCTTTATTCATATAATGTTCCTTTAACACTGCAAGGACTTTTCGTTTAGTCCTCTGCTTCATCTATATCATCCCATGTTGTTACGGTTCGATAATAAATAACTACTTCTTTCATTTCACGAATATATCTGCGAAGTTCCTGCATATTGTAGGACATTAATTCGTAGTCCCCTACAGACATTGAAAAGAATACTATACTGCCCCCTGATTCTTTTTTAATTCTATCCAAGAACTCCTCTAAATTTTTCTCTGAAACAACATACCAAGTGGGTTCTTTTAAATCAATTTCCTTCGGTAGTTCCGGCTGTGCTATCTCTACTCTCACCGGTTTCGTTATTGTTATTATCTCCGGCTCCGGTACTATTGGTTTCGGGAACCAACTGCACCCCGTCATCAAGAGAATCGACATCCCTGCTGTCAGTTTCAATGGATTCAAATACTTTTTTAGTTGCATTATTTGCTCGCTTTTCTATTAAGCCAGGTTTAGCAGTGGCTAATTTAGTTAGGTTATGTCTAGCAAAGATGTCTAGATATCTGCTCATCTCTAGCTCTATTTCTTTATTTTTACTTTGCATAGCGGTGTTAGCTTCGTTTTGTTTTTTAGTTTGTACTTGTAACTCTTTGAAGGCAGCCTCTTGCTGCTCAATGGCTACTCGTTGTGAAGCTATATTTTTTTGTAACTTTAAATTTTGGTCCCAAAGTCCATAAACTGCTCCTCCTAAAACCAATGCCATCATTGCAAAAAACTGCCACATGATTACTCTTCCTTAGTATCAAACTCTATTATACCCTCGGACTCAAGATAAGATAGAGTATTTTCTACTCCTGCTGCGTGCCCTGACTGCCAGCTAGTGTATGTCGTTCCTGCTAAGCACAAAAAGCCTATTACTAGAACTATAGGGTCTATCATCATATAAATACTCCACTTGCTTATGCAAGGCTGTTCCAATTAATATATATTATAATTGAAAAGACCCTAAATGTCAAGAAATATTTTTCCATATCTATTATCAACTCTTAAAAATATTTCTTGACTTTCGATGTGGAATCTACTATAATATCTATAAGTTGTGAAAGGAATAGTATGAAAATATACACTAAAAAACCTTGGTCTCGTAAAGAAAGAGAGCTGCTTCGAAAAGTTTATTACAATTCAACTCAAGTGGAGCTTCAGGAATACTTCCCTGATAGATCATATAATGCTTGTGTAAAACAAGCCAAGTACTTACAGGATCGGGGATGGGCATTTCAAAGAAAATTATTATAGCAATAGTATTAATATTAATAGCTCAAGATGTTTCAGCGTCTGACGACAGGGTGCAAGACCTTCAATGTTTAGCTAAGAACATATACTTTGAAGGGCGTAACCAACCTTGGGTAGGTCAATTAGCCATTGCACAAGTTACACTAAATAGGGTAAAAAATGCAGCATTCCCCAGTACAATATGTGAGGTAGTTAAGCAGCAGAAAAAAGAAATATGTCAGTTTAGCTGGTATTGTGATGGCAAATCGGATAAACCTAAAAATACCAAAGAATATGGTAATGCTACAGATATAGCTATTCAGGCATATTCACAAACACTTCCTGATGTAACGGAAGGAGCTCTTTGGTACCATGCGACTTATATACAGAAGCCTTTTTGGGCACATACTTTTAAGAAAAAAGTACAAATAAACGAACACATTTTTTATATAAAATAAGAAGGAGTAAAATGACTATAGTATTTTGGATTATAATTATTACAGGCACTATCAGTGCTACCAGTAATACGATGAAACTGAACGAACTTTGCAATAAAGAAGTAGCTGAGGGCGTATCAAAAGATGTTAAAGAGTGTAAGCAATACTACTTTGATACACGAATTAAGAAGGGCTGGTAGATGTATAATATACCAGAAGAGGAGGATCTTGGAATAGAGGGCGTAACTATGGATCCTCACTACTATTTGAGGGAGCTTGATCACGGTTTTATATTCGGTTGGGATACCTTAGTCCAAGAGAATACTAAGGTTAAAGATGAAGATTAGAGTTAAAAACAATAATGTTGAAAGTGCTTTAAGGGCCCTTAAAAGAAAGACAAAAGATTCCCTAATGGAGCTTAAAGATAAACAATATTACGAAAAAAAGAGTGCGAAGCGAAATAAAGCAAAAGCTTCTGCTAAAATCAGAGAACGAAAAAGACAGAGAGAAGAAAATGCAAAACACTAGAGCCACACCATTTGAGCTTGTAGGAGACTTCATGGAAGTATTTGGACAGGAAGTACACTGTGAGCCTACACTACGCGATAGGGACACTCAAGATCTTAGAGTAGATCTCATAGCTGAAGAATTAGAAGAATTAGAGGTAGCGCTGGCTAACAAAGATATTATTGAAGTAGGGGACGCACTTACGGACCTTCTTTATGTTGTCTATGGGGCGGGCCATGCTTTCGGAATAGACTTAGATGAATGTTTTATGGAAGTTCATGAAAGCAACATGTCTAAACTAGGAGAAGACGGGCATCCTATATACAGAGAAGACGGTAAAGTTATGAAAGGTCCGAACTACTTTTCACCAAATTTAAGAGATATTATAGTATGATTAAGACATTTATTGAAGTTAAAGAGTTCAATAAAGTTCTTCAGTCTAGAGTTTATCTCATACCTACTATATGGTATGAGAGGGAGAAATTTAATAAAATTGCTTGGCATACATTAAGTTTAGGCTTTTTGAATGTTATTTTTACAATAGAAATAGAAGTACATTAAAACGATTCTTTAGAGATGCAACTATCTCACAGGCTTTTCTTCTAGAAAGGCAAAAGAGTTTATATATGTTAGAAACATTTATTGATTTAGCAGTTACATTTTGGCAGTGGACAGTTTTTGCTGTTATTGTTTTAGTTGGTTTTTTAGTTAATTTATTTGACGATAAAGAACCTGAGTACAGGGTAGGATTCTCTTACCCTGAAATGCCCCACATGAAACCTATTCCAATCGCTACGAAAGGAAAGGGCTTTTTTAAAGGCATATGGTTGTGGCTAATGAGTGTAAGACAGTGGGAAATCTGTGAAGATTTTCATTTTACACTTAAAGGCGAAGACTATGTTATACCTGAAGGCTTTCAGTTTGATGGTGCTTCAGTACCTAAATTCCTCGCAATGTGGCTTTCCCCCACCGGTGTTCTACTAATGGGCGGCCTTGTTCATGATTATCTATATAAATATGCTACTTTAGAGTTTGCGGACAAAGATAAGATTTTTACTCGTGTATATAATCAAAAAGAAGCAGACGAAATTTTTCGAGATATCTGTATAGAAGTTAATGGTTTCAAAGTATTAAACTATCTGGCATATATATCTCTTAGAGCGGCGGGTTTTGTGGCTTGGAATGGTCATACAAAACGTGGTACTCAACTTAAGGAGACTTAATATGAAGTATATCAAAAAATTGGTGGGAGAACGCACAAGTCTTGATGGTGTAATGCTTATAGGAATTTGTGGTGCTTTTATACTTTTCGGGGGTCTAGCCAAGATTGCCGCGTATGTCGGCCTGGCATGGGGAGTCTACACTCTTTTTAGGGTTGAAAAATAGGTGGCGTACTCTGATCAAGTAATGGATCATTATAATAACCCTCGCAACGTAGGACGCTTTGATAAGGAAGAAAAAAATATTGGCACAGGCATGGTGGGAGCACCTGCCTGTGGTGATGTAATGCAACTACAGATCAAAGTAACAGATGGTATTATTGAAGAGGCTAGATTTAAGACTTACGGGTGCGGTAGTGCTATCGCATCCTCTAGTCTTCTTACCGAATGGGTGAAGGGAAGAAGCCTAGAAGAGGCCGGTACCATTACAAATATTGATATTGCTGAGGAACTTGCACTTCCCCCTGTTAAAATCCACTGTAGTGTGCTTGCAGAAGATGCAATTAAAGATGCAATTAAAAATTACAAGGAAAACCATTAAGTTTTAAAGCACCTTTTATCTCTTTGCTAGGCATCACGATAGTCTTGAATCTTAGCATCCCAGACCCAATTCGCTGCTATATCACTATAGAACTTATCTTCTAGAAAAGTATGATTTTTCCTTACATACTCCTCATGTGAGAGCCTAGGCTCATGATAAGTTTCTCTCTCAGCACAGTTATCAAGCCACATATTCCTTACAAATGAGTTGTATCCATCTGATATTTTAGACATGCTTCTTCGCCCAGAGAGCTTCCATTCCGCTCATAAGTTCGTTCTGATTGTTAAAGATCAGTACTAAATCTCCCCATGAATCATGTACATCTATACCAGATCCTCTTAGCACATAGCCGTTATCGCACTTCTCAACTGTGAAGGCTTTATCTACTGCTTTCATACGTTCTAAATATTCCACTGTTCTCTTCATCCTCATATCTCCTGTTTAATTTCTTTCTTGCCCGACTGGCGGACACGTTTATTGTATTGTCGTTTGATTCTCTTTAGAGTTCCTGCACAGTAGTGATAATATCTACGAGCTCCAGTAAGCGCATCGTATTCATCACCACCCTTTAGAGGTTCTATTCGTCCTTCTTTCATATTACTTCTCCTAGTCATCCCAGAAACCTGACATGTTGACTAATTTAATTTCTACAGGATATTCCGAGGTCAGCTTATATCGTTCACGAAAATCAGTCTTCGCAGTTTCTTTATTCTCAGAATAAATAATATATTCATACTC
>Ga0208793_1000378_pt1 | contig 30434 bp, 59 predicted proteins | sample 17_taG_FD_184092 | JGI IMG/M metagenome (GOLD analysis project Ga0208793, IMG submission 184092) | Marine viral communities from the Subarctic Pacific Ocean - 17_ETSP_OMZ_AT15314 metaG (SPAdes) (version 2) | ecosystem: Environmental > Aquatic > Marine > Oceanic | place: Pacific Ocean | collected... | reverse complement strand
TTAATTAATATATTTGGAAAGAGAGAAAGTGTTTTATCATTGCCTTCTATGGAGCAAGTTACAAACCTAACTGAGGATGTTCTTCAGCAGTTAGACGAGGAGCAATCTATGGCTATTGAGCTTGCAGACAGGTATGAAAACGCTGATAAGGTTATGGGTGATGATGGAGTAGACTATGCTGCAACCATAAAACAGATGCTTGACAATGAGGTTATTACCGAACGTGAGTATGAGATAATGAAGAAATACAAGTCTGAGATTAAACCAACTGAGCCTGCAACACCTAAAACTGAAGAAGAAATTGAAGCAGAACGACAGGGTGTTATTGAGGATATTAATGAAACAAAAGAAGTTGACCCATCGGTTTTTCCAAGTAGACTAGAAAGAGACTTAGCTAAAAGGTTTAAGAAACTTTTAAAAACTGACGCAGTTAATGACTTGTCTTTGGATGACCTGAAGAATTTATTTAAAGTAATTGACAACATAAACAACGGATACCTCCCGCACTATGCTCAAATAATGGTAGGTAAAATGAATGCTATCAATGATGCTAAGTTAGGTACTAACGCAATCAACAGAAGTAAGCTACTACCACTAAGTAAGATTTATGCAAACCTAAAATCTAAGTTTGGGAGAACAGGGAAAACTCCTACCTCTGAATTACAAAGACGTAACCCTACCTTTTATATTGACCAAGTGTTTGGAGATTTTAAAACGCAGGATATATTTAACTCTATATTTAAAAGGTCTGCTGAAGCTTCAGCTAAATACACTAAGGCTATAAAAGAGGTGCAGGCTAAAATAGAAAAAGTAGAGCAGGCAGTACTTAAATCTTTTGGTAGAGACCCAAATAAGGCTATTATGTCTAAGTATAAGCAGATGTCTTACCTTATTCAGCAAGAGTTTTTAAGTAACCCAGACAGTAAGCAGGTAAATAGTGTTGAAGACTTTTTGAAAGCCACTATAAAAAGAATAAAGACAGAGACAACAAGCTACACCGATACTGATGCTATAATGCTTCAGGAGATACTTAATACGTATACTAACAATGGTAAGAAGCCTTTTGATATTGACCAGTTATATGAATCCTTTAATGTTGCAGAAAGAAATTCAATTAGAGCTTTAGAAGACATAAACAAGTCTATGACTGAAAGGGCAGTTTATACTGCTAATATAATTAGAGGAAATAAAATTACACCTCTTAAAAACTATACTCACCTGAGTGTTATACCTGATGTTTCTAAGTCAGACATTATTGAAACGGAGACATCTCAGATATCTGATATGTTTAATAAATACTTAAAGCCATCCACAAAGGCTAAGAGTTTAATTGAAAGAACAGGGAAGGTATCTCCTTTAAACTTTGATGTGTATGCATCTGTTCAGAGAGGTGCTAAGTATACGTTAATGGACTTTAATTTAACAGAGCCAATTAGAACTGCTCGAAGAACTATTAACCAGATAGAAAAAAATCTAGCAGATCAGGATGGCAACATACCTGTAAATGCAAGAAGAAAGTTTAATGCCATTCGTGATGCCTCTGCAGAACACATAGAAAACCTATTGAGTAATGCATTAACTCAGAACACTATTGCAGATCAAACTATAGATTATATACAAAAGCAAGGATACAGAGCAATACTTGCAGGAGTTCCTAGAGCTTCATATGAACTTTTGAGCAACATACTTGCAGGAATTTTTATAGACCCTAAAGGGATAATAGCAGGAATAAAAAACAGAAAACTTTTAGCAAGTCCTGAAGGCAAAGAGGTTATGAATAACCTTAACAGTACACAAACAAATAGAGTGTTTTCAACAGGATTGTCAGGTAAGTTTGTGGATACAGGAATTTTAAATCAAGCAGCAGGTGTTACTGCTAGTAGAGCTAAAGGAAAAGTTCAAAATACAATATTAAAATTTTGGAACAAGACTGGTCAGAGATGGATAAAAGGCGTAGAGTTCACTGCTGATTCATTGATATCTGCACCTGATAAGCTAGTAATGCAACCGATGTGGTTTGGTGCATTTGAAAATAGGTTTAAACAACTTACAGGTAAGTCTCCAGACTTTAACAAGATTGCAGCCAATGACGAGGCTTATATGGATAAGTATGCTACTGAGTTAAATGATGCCAAGACACTAGCAGACAACAGATCAGTGGCTATGGGAGCTACCGACAATGCTTTTATGGGAATCCTTAAAGGAACTGTAAAGCCAAATCAAGGTGTTCTTTTAAGAGGATTTAATGCTTTTAATGGATTCATGACTAGGTTTTTAATATTTGAATACATAACTGCAAGGACAGGAATAATGGCTGCCGTAGGTAACGGACAAGTAAGTAAGAAGCAGGGTGCTGCACTACTTGCAGGTGTAACCACTCGTATGATGGCTTATACATTTATGGGTACACTAGTAGCAGAAAGCATTAAGGGACTAACTGAAGATGATGAGGAAGAAGACTATGACTTCTCAAACTTTCAGTTTGAAGATGATGACGAACAAGGAATGAAGTCTATTGATAAGATGTTAGGACAAGCAATGCTCTCAGCGTTTACATCTTTAATATTAGGAAGGGACTTTGGTAATGCCACCAAGAGTATTATAAACTTAGGTATAGAAGACCTTAATGAAAGGTATGGTCAATTCTTGAGAGATGGAGAGTACGACAAGTATAGAGATGCTATACAGTACACTATTATTCCAGAAGGTAAAAGTGGTAGACCGCCTCAGTTTGCAGACATAGCTCCAAATTTATTTGCAGCATACAGTCCTATGATAAAAGCTTTTGAGTTTGGGGTAAATAAAATATTTGAATCAGATAGAGTAGAACCAGACGCTATTGAAAGGCAACAAGATGAAAGGTTTATAAGGCTTCCACTAGAAACATTTGGTGTGCTAGGGTTTATTCCTTTTTACAAAGACGTAAGAAAAATAGTATTGGCAAATATGTATAAAGGCTTACGGAAGGCTAAGAAAGATGCTGCCAATAAAAAGAAAAGAAAAGCAGAAATGCTTCAAGGCTATAGCAGTGAGACTGATATGAAGAGGTATGACTTTCCTTTATGGGAGAGAACGTTTGGACCTGACTCTCCAGGATATGAAACAAGACAGGCAGAAAAAGAGTTAAGGCGAAAGGAACGTAAACTAAGACAACAGAAGAAAGATAAGATGTATGACTACACGCCTTCTAAGAAGAAAAGAAGAAAACAATCATCTCCATTTGGACCTAGCAGTAACAGAAAAGGATCATCTCCATTTGGACCAAACTAAAAAGAGCCTCTTTTGGGAGGCTCTTTAGCTATTAATCAGAAATATAAATGAAAGCAATCGTTTATATTCAAACAAAACAAAATTGATACAACAAATATAGTAATTTTTCTCTAAATCTCGTCTTTAAAACTAGATTTTATATTATTTAGGGTTAATATAAGTTTATTAATGTTGTCTTTTGCCTCATTAAAATCTTTATCTACAAGACTTTCATACACATCACTAGACTGATTATGTATATCATCCATAAGATGATTGATGTATTTTACTCTTTGTTCATCTAGTGCATCCATTTTTAAAATATGTGTGTTAATCTTGCTACTTGTCCGTGTTCTTTGTGGTGAATAAATCCTTCCACTGCTTTAACACCTCCAACACCATAGCCGTTTCTGTGATGCCATGAGTCAGTTCCACTAGGAGACCTTAGCGATTCGACTGTTATTCCATGAAAATCTTTACTAGACTTGTGATGTACGTGGTGAGTGTATACATATCTATGCTTTGTTTTAGACCACCAATCAGAAAATTCATTTGCCATTATAAGAGGAAGGTCGGCAATCTTTGCTCCATCTCCGTGTGTAGTTCCTATAAGATTTCTTCCGTAAAGATATCCTTTCCTATGAGCTATACTACAGTCAAAGGTTATGTTCTTGGATTTTCTAAACCAAGAGGTAATAGAGTCTGATAACATAAATCCAGATACATAGTCATGGTTGCTTGGATTATAAACAAAATGAACGTCAGCTATTCCTAGCAGCGTCTCTATTATCTCTACATATAATTTCTTTGCAGTTAAAAAGTTCTCATACCACATTCCATCCGTGTCTTGTGGTGTTCCCGATGTAGTTTTTCTAGTAGGCACATCTATATGTAATATATCATTACCTCCAACAAATAAAACCTGATCTATATTAAATCCATTTGCTTTTTGTATAATGCCTTTTACACCCTCTTTTACTCTTTTAACGGCTATCTGAGAATTGTAGTCTTCTCCGCTTTCAAATGAAGAAGCTAACTTACCTATATGTATGTCGGCTGGATCTATAACTAATAAGTGAGATTCATTTTTTTTCTTTCTCTTTATTTTCTGATACGAAGGAGAGTGTCTATTCATCTCCTCAATTATCATGTTTCTCAACTTTATTACAGATACACTTTTATTTTTTGCGTGTAAAGAAAAATGTTTCCCTTTGTGCCAATAATGGTCTACATCTTCAGCAGGTATTCCTAATCTTTTACACTCTTTAATTAAACCTCTATGTTCTTTAATTATTTTATATTCCTCTTCATCTAATCTCGGTCTAAACTCCATATATTGTGTTATAAAATTTTAACCTAAAATTACAAAAAATTTAACTTTGTTTTTGAGCAAGCAATTTTTTTAGATATCTGATGCTTTTCCACTGTGTAACGTACATCTCCATTGACGTTTTAATAGGCTCTCCTCTGTAGATAAAATCATCACGAAGAGATAGCTTTAGTAAGTCAATGCACACATTATACCTAGTTCTTATTGATTTTAGCTCATCCATATCCTCTCCATCTAGTTGGTTATCTTTGGCTATATTTTCAGCATCTAATATTTCTTTCAATCTTTCTTCTAGTAATTCAAGAGGCTCTGTCATTTAATTTTAATTTAATTATTTTTTTAAATATTTTATTTCTTTTCTCTTTACTTGTAACAGTGTCTAACATCTGTTGTGCTTTTTGTATTAGCTTTTTATTTCTCATAATCTTTTATTGTGTTTTTTGCTTTTACATAATCTAAATATTCGTCAAGTTCATCAGATTTTATATCTGCGATGTATGGCTTCTGTCCATCTTCCATTAATAAGGCTACAGAAAAAAAGAAAGGATTATCATCTCCTACAACACCTCCTAAATAGTAGTAATCATCATCCAATACAAATAATTCAAAGTTTATTTTTTCAAGAGAATCCATAATTTTTTTTGCAATCCCTGAAGGCAACTCTTTAACATATGTTGCAACGTAGAAACTTATTTCATATTCGCAAACATAACCGTCATTTTTATCCTCTGTATACTTCTGTATTAAACCCATGTTCTTCTAATTCTTTTAATCTATATTTCTGTAACTCTGATAGCTTACCACCTTCTTTTTTTATCTCGCTGAAAAGTATCTTTCCATCCGGATGAACTGCAATCAAGTCAGGGATTCCGTTCTTATTAGTTTTAATTAACTTAATAACATAGTAACCCTCTGACTCTAATTGTTTAATTCTCTTCCCTTGTATCCTTTGTTCTGTCATGTTACCAATCTTCTGGGAACATTTTCTCTGCTATTCTTCTTCCTACTTTTGCAACAATTATTGCAACAAAAATCCATCCTAGTGCTTCTATCATAATTTTAAGGTTGTAATTCGTTATCTAATTTTTCAAGTATGTATCTTACATTTTCTTTATCTACGTCTGCATCTATTAAAATCTTATCCTCATCAATCCAAAATTTTAAATTGTAGTGGTCGTCATTTATGATTTTAGATTTTACTTTTAATTTTACAATTCTACTCATATTATTTAGTTTAAAGTTAATAAATCTTTTTTAAAGTGTTTTAGCGTGTAGTCTTTCTTCTGCACAACTGATTTGTATATTTCTTTCTCAATACCATCTTTTGCAAATACCCAATAAACTTTACTCAGGGTGCTATCTTTGGTTGTCATTCGGTCACGACTCTGCCAATAACTTGTGGCACTAAAGTCTATATTGTAGTACACTAGGAACTCTGCATTACGCAAGCTAATTCCCTCACGACCACTAACAATCTGTAACGCTATAGTTTTATCTGTTGAATTAAACTCATCAAGCTCTGTACATAACTGATCCCCATACACCTTTTTTAATGCGTTTAATTCCTCCTTAAATTTATAAAATATTCCAACCTTTGATACACAAAAATTGTCGTAAATAAACTGAGCCTTGCTCAAGTCTAATATCATAGAGTTTCCGCTTTCAAACTTAATTGTACCACTATACATCTGATGAAGCTTCATCATGAGTTTCACCGGTGTGTCTGCTAGTATTACATCATCCTTTCCTTGAACAACTAAATCTTTCTTTAGTCTAGACGTTAGACCATAAGTTAACTCATTCATTTCAACCTCTAACACTTCCTCAACTATGTCATTCTCAAATCCAGCCTCTTTCTGAGTAAATCTTATGGTGTAAGGATTCATCTTGTCAACTATTGTTTCAAGACCTCTAGAGTAGTCATTAATCATCATAGAGTTTATCTTTCTCTGTTTTACATCCACATAGTCTTTAGCAAACTTATAGAAGCTTACATACTCTCTAAATGGATTATTTGGAATCCCATACACCTGGTGATACATTTGACTGTAAGACTCAGGTGTAGGTGTTCCCGACATCAAAATTACTTTACTCTTATTATTTTTAATTAATGCTTTTACATCCTTAGCACGTTTATTGGGCTTAGGTATAGCACCCAAGCTATGTGCCTCATCAATGATAACTATATCCCACTTAATATTCTGTGGTAGCTTATGCATACTCTCGTAGTTGATAGTGAACAATATAAAAGATGCAGGACACATAAGCTCATAGTCACCAACGATTGATGATATGGCTTTCTTTTTTGTAAGAAACAATACGTGTTCCACGTTCATCTGATCAGCAATTCCTAAGCTTGTCAGTGTCTTTCCAGTCCTCACCTCCATTGCTAGATATAAGAATCTATTTTTTTGTAACACCTCAGTTCCTCGACTGATGATGTCTTTCTGATAGTCTCTAAATTCAATCATTTAATTTAATTTTTTACAACAACGTATATAAAACAAACTACCTATGTACTTCTTTGTTAATCATATCCTAAACCTAAATCTTGTGCTTGGTCTGTTAATTTTTGTAGATGATTTTCTTTGTTGCATTTATCACACATTTCTCTCAACTCATAACCTAAGTTACTTCTAAGAGTGTCTGTTAATGCGGAGTTTATTTCAGCATAAGTTATTTCATAGTTGCTTTCTTCACATATTTTGTCTATTGCTTCAGTTATTGCAATATTCAACTTGTTAATGTTTTTCCTTACTTCTTGTTGTTTTTTATTCAGTTCCATACGTTAAAATATTTTACCTTGAACCTCAAACTCTTCCTTACCTCTAAATCTAATCCATCTACCATCTCTATCTCTACCCTCCTCTGGAGTACATCCAAACTTGTAGTTGGCATAAGACACAAGCCACTTGTAAAATCTGTTCCTTGTTATAGACATCTTTGCTTTCGGTCCATAGTCGGGGTACTCAGATGTGAATTCCATGTACAAGTTTTGCTTATAACTCTTACGACCCTTCGCAACTAATGGATTCTCCATCTCTCCTTCAATCAGTCCACACCACTCTATAAACTCATGACTTGTATCAGCACCTAAGTTTCTAATTTTTTGATTAACAGAATGAGATTTTAGTAACCCATATCCAAGATACAACTGCAAGTTTTGAATCATGTAATTATCAAACTGACACCACTCCTCATCATCCCATTCACCAAACATTAGTTTACCGAACTCATCTATTGGAGTGTGGTTTTTATTATAGTGTTGACTAAGCTCAACCTCCCACTTTCTTCTAGCAAACGAATTACCACTACCCTTTATTGCGTAGTTTGTAGTTATAGAAATCTTAGGAGACTTACTAAATGGTATCTTGATAGCGTCCTTGTTTTTCTTTTCAAGAGTCATCCCTTCGGTAACCACACTAAACAACCTTTCAAAATCAAAGTACTTTTTAACGTCATCAAAAACAAGTATCTGTGTATCTGCTGAAACTAATTGGTATGCAAAAGACTTCTCAAATGCAAATGATTTGCCATCAATTGTAACAACCTTTTTCATATGTGAAACTGCATTCATAAAAATACCTTTTCCTGTTCCCCCTTCAGGGTTATCTGTAATTACCTCGTCATTGAGTATGACTGCTGGACAGTAAGATAAGTTCTTATGAGCATGAAGAAGAAATCCAATCGTACTCTCCATAGTTTTAATTCTCTTTTCTTCCTTTTCTCCTCCACAAATATTTTTTATAAAAGTCTGATACGTGCATTTACCCACATCACATATTTTAAAATTCCTATCAATAATATGGTCTTTCCAAACATAACCACCCAAATCATCATATTCTAATATCTTTACGTTGTTCTTATTGATCTCTACGGCACAATTACTATAGTATAAGTAAGCAGTGTTCTTTGTGTCTTCAGTAAAAAATATATCTATAGTTTCTAGTAATGTCAAAAACTCTTCTCTAAAAAACCTTACAGAATCTGCAAAGTAATTATAGATGCTTATGTCGTCAAGTTTTAATAAATGTTTTAAAACAAAATCCTTAATTTCTTTTTCTGATGTATGACTAACTAGATTGCTTTCTTTCTTTACAAATACATAGTTCTTGCTTCCTTCGGGACAGAACTTACTAAATCCATTGTCCTCTAAGAATCTTTTAAATTCTATGTGAACAATTTTAACAACACCTTTATCGCTCTTAGTCCAAAAAATATACTTGTTATTCTCTTCCTCTGCTTTATGAATTACGGCACTAACTACATCGCCACCAATATCCGTATTTTCAAATTGCTGACGTATCTCTTTTTTTGGCACTCCCCTTCTAAGTTGTTGTTTTATCTTGCTTATTGCAATATCATCCTCATAATACTTCGTCCCAAACTTCTGACGATTAGAATATGCAGAGTCAATTGTTCTCTTTATTTCATTCTGATTAAAATCTTTAGTGGCATACTGATTTAATATGTAGCTTGCTAGAGATGGCTGAACACCATAGTCATTGAAAGCCATAGCTAGTATGTATACGTTTTGGTTTCGCTGACCTTCATTCATAGGATATTTCTTTGTCCACCACTTTACTAATATCTCTACAATCTTATTTTCGTCTGTAATTGGTATTGTTGGAGCATCTGAAGATGTAAACTCCTTGTATTCTATTTCTGCAATCTCATCCCATAAAGATGAGTTTTTATTTAAAAATAGTAATGGGTCATACGATTCATAGCATACCCTACTAATATTCTTGCAGGTCTTGTCAAAGTACTTAGAGTCGTAATATTTCTCTAATGATAAAAAATAATTAATATGATTTTCTACGTCTTTAGGAATTTTAACTAAAACCTTTAATCCGTTTCCACTAGGTGAAACAAAAACAGAATACGTGTATTTATCTTTAGATAACTTTTGTTTTGCAGACATCATATTTTTCTGCTTCTCGTATCCATCAAAGTCTAAGCATATGAAACCACTATGGTCAATTATTGAGGTGTCTTTTCTGTTAGTAAACTTACCCGAAAAACAAACGGCTGGTAAGTTTTTTTTAAGTTCATTTCTTTTTGTTTTATCAGTCTCTTTACGAATGCTCTTTACCAAGTCTTTAGACTTGCCTTCTTTAATTCTATCAAGTATTTTGTCTACATTAACATAGAACGGAGTGTCTGTTTCCTTGATATTTCTAAAAATTGTGATGTTTTTTGTCATTTATGTGTCAATTTTATGTCGTTTTTTTTAATTTAACTTCCTGGTTTTCAGTTATGTGATATTTTGTGACAGTTTTTTACTATCGTATAGGGAATAAAAAATATAAATATATAAAAAACATATAAATAGATAGGGATGTTTTTTTTGTCACGTTTGTCACATTTTATAGCTAAAAAAAGGGAGAAATTAATCCCCCTTTTAATTGAGTGTTGCTTTTTAGAATGGCACATCTTCTTCTGCTTCAACATGAATAGGTTCATTTACCTTAATGTTATTAGCATTAGGCTGAGATACTTTCCAAGCTTGTAGGCTAGTGTAATACTTTCCATTATATTCATTACAATTAACATTAAATTCAACCTCAACCTGATCACCTACTTTGTTGTACTGATTAAACTTTTGAACTTTCTCATCTTTAAATAATTCAAAACAGAATAGGTTATTGTATGTTTCTCCATTGTCAACTAAAAAAAGTTGTTTTGTCCATGCGTTTCCAGACTTTGATGTTCCACTCTGTGGTGGTAATACTTTGGTAATTTTACCGACTACTTTTAATTCCATTTACTTTTTAATTTTAATGTTTCGTTCCAAATGTTTTATTGTTTCTTCGATAAGTAGATTCTTATCTCTCCTGGTCTTGCATACCTTTGGAACTTGCAGGTACATAATGTTAGAAGATTTTTTAAATTTTTTAAAGAAGCTCCACATGACGATAGTATTGGTTTACATCATGCGTAGCATTTATGTCATGAAAAAACTTATTGTATACCTTGATTGCTTTTTCAACTTTCTCTGCACCTCTTTCAATAAAGTCTGTAGTAGTTTCAAAGACTCCAAGCTGATGATTATTTTTATCAACAACTAAAAACTTTAAAGGCTTACCAAAAAGAGTCTGATAAATGTATGCTTGGCTATCATAATTGTAGGCTTTTGCACTATAGATAAATTTATCTATATCTCCACAAGTCTTAATATCAATCAAGCAGTCATCACAAACTATATCTGCCTTTCCTTTCCACATAAGACCTCCTATCTCTCCAATAGCCGGTACTTCAAACTGATTACTATCGGCATATATCATATCATAAAAATCTAAGTTTGATGTCATTATTTTTGCCAAATCTTTGATCTCGTAGTATTCTTTCTGTAGTAAAAGAAACGACTCATCTGACTCAGCTAACATTTCTTTGTACTTCTTTGTGTTTCTACTAGACACATCTACTGCACTCCAATCTTTAACCTTATGTGGCTCAAGAATAAAGTGATGGAATAACCTTCCCTTTGCAAAATTTATATTGTCCTCTTTCTTCACTCCATATTGTTTTGGGTTAGAAAGTAATGCTCCAATATCACTATTGGAGAGATAGTTCCTACCTACCCCTCCGTAATATTCTTTGTCGTCTTTAAGTTTTTTAATTATTGTTTCTGTCAACATACTATAAAGCTTTAGCGATTTCTTTTTTAACCTTTGCCGTCATAGTGTATTTGGTAAGTAAGTTCTCACCAATCTTCTTCAATCCTAATTCTTTGTTGGCTGCTACATACTTCAATACCTTCTCCCAATTATCATCACCAATATCTAGCTTAATTGTAGTAGTATTTTTAGGCTCTGCTTTTTTAGGTGCAGTCTTTTTAGGTGCAGTCTTTTTAGGAGTAGCTAACTTCTCTGCTACACTCTTTTCGTCTTGTGGTAAGTCTTCACCTGCATAGATGTAGTGACCTAATCCAAACATAGCTAAGTTCTTTACAAGGCATCTCATAATAGTCTTGTTGATGTCAAACATCGTAGCACCTTGACAAGTCTTCTTTCCATACCTTGTGGTATACTCATATGCCTCCAACTTCATAGCCTTGTTTGCTCCATCCATTACGGGTAACCACATCTCTAATGTTTCACCTTTGATAGTCACCTCTGTGCTACACATATAACCCATGCTTGGATCATATACAAATGGCATATTGGTTGCCTCATCTTTCACTACCTTGTACGTTGCACTAGGATAGTTCTTCTTTACCTCTGCCCATGCCCATGCCCAAGAGAGGTAAGTTAATCCATTTTTTTGTTCGACCTTGTCATTGACGTTAATAGCCGACAATACTTCAAAAACTGATTTTTCTGTTTTGCTCATAATATTTAATTTAATTTAATTTATTTTTTACTTTATTGAAATTTCTTATAATCTGCTCCCTACTTGCTTTAAGTTTTCGTAGGTATTTAACACTCTCATTATTGACCATAGAATCTTGTATTCTAGTTTCTAGCTTAGATAGTTTTTCTCGACAGTTTAGCAGATATAATTTGTAGATACCTTTTTTCCAACCTAAATATTTAAAAGTCATATATTGATCATACGTTACTTCACTGTAAAAGTCTCCACCCATAGATATATTAAGTATCTTAACATCCCAAGAATCTCTCTGCTTTACAATACGGAATCCGTAACATAAAAATGACGTAGAGTTCTTGTCGTTCAAAGGCTTAGATATGTAATCATCCTCTGCTTGTATATATAATTCTGATAAGCTATGCACACTCCTGGTTTATTCTTGAGATATGCAACTGATAATCTCTATCATCATCAACTTTTTTTATAACCCTTTTAACACCATAATGAATTGTTGAGTAAGGTATATCATAGCCTCTGTTTTTCATATACTTCTTTATAGTAATAATTTGTATTTTATTGGTCTTACATAGATAGTAAAGTAAATATCTAGCATCTACCACTTCTCTTGTTTTGTTCTTACTAAAAATAAAGTCCTCTTCAATTCCAAAAACTTTAGAAACCTCTTTAGCGTAGGCATTAAATTTATGATACTTCATTCTATTATAATATTTTGCTCATTAATAATTTCTCCATGACACGCATCAGCAACCCATCTACGTGCTTGGTCTATGTCATTTGTATGTTTTGTTTCTGATGGATGCTCACCTCCATAGTAGAGGTGAACAGTTAGGCTCATTTTCTTCATAATTAGATTTAATTTAGACAAATATAAGAAATTTATTGTACAAAAACTAGAAACAATCAGTCAATTATGGCAATAAAAAAAGCCTACACATAATTGCATAGGCTTAATTGATAATTGGTTGTTTTGATTAGCTACAGATGTCCACCATCGTTTATTTCATCACACTCGTATCGCCATTCTGAATCTAATTCTGCATCTTCATGACCATCATGGTCGTATAAGCCAGTTCCACGAACAAAATCTGCTTTAGATATAGCTTGGTCAATCTTGTCTGTGTAGAGGTCTTCGTGAGATATTAAATAGTCTTGGAGTGTTGTCCACTTTCCATTATCTAGTCTAAAGTGTTCGAAATCATCTTCGCATACTTCTATTTCTACTTCTGCGAACTTGTGATAAACTTGTCTTGTTTCAATTTTTACTTTCATAATTCTTGTTTTAATTTATTAATAATAGTGTCGCAATGCATTGCATAATTTAAATCGCCTTTAATCATTGCTTTCTTTAGGCTTTCCCTCCAAAATTTTAATTTATTTGTTAGGCTTTCATTTTTTACTTTCATAATTTCTAATTGTTTAAAATGGTAGGTTAATATTTATTTCTCTATACTCTTCGCCATCATTAAATTCCTTGATGGTTTTGTAGTTAGTGTCAAAATCTTCATTGTGTGCCTCAATAACTTGTTTTATTTCTTCGTAATTAAATTCGTATGTCGCTGATGCATCATCCGTTTCCGAGTAAACAAACACTATTGGCTCACTTAATAATTTTTCGATTGTCATAATTCTAATTGTTTTTGGTTAATAATTGTAAATTGGGTAGCCATAGCTTTAGCTATTCCCTTGAATGTTTTACTTCGTAGCTTGGATCTTTCCGATGCATTTTTTGAATTTTTTAGTGCATCAAAGTACCACTTCGGTTGCCTTTTCTTGACTCCCTTTTTGCTGACGAATTCTATAAACTCACCTTTTTCTACAATATTCGTTGGAACAAGTAGAGGTAGGTTTTTAAGCCATAGGCACGTACTCTTTTGAGCCTTGTCTCCAAACATCCAAGGTTGGATTATTTGGCTAGGCTTTCGGTACTTTGTACTCATAATTCCAATAGGATTTTCTACGCATATCTTGTCTATGGGTGCGTTAATCATCTCCATAAAAAAGTCTATACCTTGTTGTTGCCTACCATCCTTAATCTTCTGCTCAAAGTGTCTAGCACCACTAACGGCTAAATGAGTGCAAGGTGGGAATGCAATAAGCATATCCCAACCCTTGTGCAACTCCTTTAATAAATCGCCTTGTATGTGCCATTGTGGATATCCTCCACTGCTCTCCATCACATCGCAACTGAATGCCTCGTGACCTAACTTGCGTAACTCTATGGTTACGGCTTGTGATTCCTCACATCCTACTAGTATTCTCATAGTTTACATTTTAGCATTACTTCCTTGCATAGTTCCGATGGTATCTTCGACCTCTCGTAGTTACCCTTCCGACCTTGAGTTCCCGTTTGACTTCCTCTCGGTGCAGACTCGTGATGGCAATTCTTATTACCATTGTGACATTCTGCTCTTGGTATCCATCCATTTGGGTTGTCCAATCCGTAGATAAAGTTACTCCAAATGTCTGTGGGTTTTGCCCTAGAATCTCCATAGGTGCAGTACCATATCGTTGTTCTTGGCAACTCCTGGACCACACTTAATTTACGTAGCTTTCCTCTAGGATTCTCTATGAAAAACTTTAGGCTTGGATTTAGCCTTCTAAAGTGTTCAATTATATTCAAGGTAGACTGAACATACTCCACACCTTTAAGTGCGTTCTCCGACTTCGGTGTGTGGTCTTTATTCCAATGTTTGCCAATACTAGCAACAGAGAAATATGTGCAAGGTGGAGATGCCCATATGACTGATGGGATGAATGGCACTCTTGACACATCAAACTTGTTGATGTCAACTGCGTAATCGATCCCATCGAACTCATTGATGTCAGACGAAAATACTTCGTATCCTAACTTCTCTGCCTCCTTGCCCACACTCCTTGAGCCTGCGAATAATTCTAATAGTTTATTCTCCATTACAATTATATTTCTGCCGTAAAACGACAATCTTCAGCATCTTGATTATTGTCAAAAAAATCTTTTATCTGTTTGCCCATTCTGTAGTCAGCATATTCAGACAAATCATGGTCACTGACCTTAAACTTGTGTTGGGTGTCTTGAGAATAATAGTTGTTGTTTTCAAACATTTTGCTTACCCTATCGATTGAACCACTTTCCTCAATTCGTTTTAACTCTTCTACTATTTCTTTGTAGCTATCTTCTCTGTAAATTACATAATTAATGTATCCACTATCTTCCTCTATTGCACCAAATCTTTCTCCCGAATCACTACTTTGTACTGCGAACATAAATTTACCATCTATGTCTCCATTATAATATCTTCCCATAATTTCTAATTGTTTTTAGTTATTTTAATTTCACACCATCTACTTCCTATCCAAAAATCAGACTGCATGTTTTCAAGTTTATCTTGCAGTTCTTCTTCTGAATATTGACTACTAACAATGTCGTAGTATATCAAATTTTCTACGGCATCTTCTATTTCTAGGTTTGTTTCATTGCCGTACTTTCTTGTCATCCCATCACTATAGTGGGAGATGTTGAACGTGTTTTCTGTACTCATAATTCTCTCTGTTTATTCCACACATTTAATGTGTTGTTGATTAATGTTTCATACTCATCAAATTTGTCATTATAAAAGTCTTGTGCTTTATCTGTAAACCACATTCTAACATGGTTATCCAAATCATTTTTAAGTTTCACGTATGTTTCTCTACCAAACTTTAACTCTGTAATCTGTGTAGCTATTTCATCTACACATTCTAGAAAACTGCTATCGCTGATTAATATTTTTTCACTCATAATTTCTAATGTTGTGACAGAATCTCTCTGTCGGTTTCTAATTGTTTTTCGCTCAATACATTCATCATTGGTGACGTGTCTTCATCCCAAGAATAAAACTGATTGTCATTTGTTTTGTCGATACATCTAATTGATGTTACATTGCCTAAAAGAAAGTCATCTCTTTCGATTACATCAAGAACTTTTCTGATGTCTTTTGTTGCAACGTCTAATATAAATCGTGCCATTTCTAAATCGCCCATTTTTGTCGGAAGGGACTTTATCCTAGTTAGATGTGGGATATGGTTTTGATCCATACAAAGTGCGTCTACGCATCCCACTTTTTTTTAGATATTTGAAAGGTTAAATATACTTGCCTTTGCTTTATAAAATATCCATATAATTTCATCAATAAATTCAATATCTCTAACGGCTTCTTCATGAAAATGAAAAGGTAAATCATCATTTATCATCTCATGATAGAACGTACTTAATTCCTTATCTTCTACGCAATATTCATCTTTGAATAGTTCGTACTCATCGCCTTGCATAAAGTTTAATCCAATCCACCCATCTTCGTGGTATTCGAGATATATCCATCTGTCTGATGGTTCATGCCATTTGTGGCATACTTCTACTATTGTACACTCTCTTGATTCCAAACTTGGTTGTAAATTCTTTTTCTGTATCTGTTTCATTTTTCTAATTGTTTTAATGGTTATAAACTTCTTACTTTTTCTATTACTGCAGTTCCACTATTAATTGTCTTTAGGATTCCATCCCAATCGCCTTCTAGAGCCATCCAACATAGGTCTTCAGTAGTAGCTTTAAAGCCACCTCCAGTTGCACCACAACCGAACTGATAGTTACTCATTGAGTAACCCATTCCACTAGGCATTACTGACCATACCCTCCAAAAATCTTCTGTCTTTATAAACTTGATTTCTGAACGATTGTCGCACATACACGACACCATTTTTAGTGTCACTCTCTTTGGATTTTTCACCACCTCTAGTGTTGGTGGATTGTGTCTTAATTCTCTGTAATAATTCTTCATAATTCTAATTGTTTCTGATTAATAAATGTTTGTTAAATAGTTTGTTGTTCTGTTCGCTGATATGCATTTGAGCCTCAAAAAATGTGTCTACATTATACATAACATTGTGTACTTCTTTTCCGACAAACGTTGTCAGTGTTCCGTCACCATCTAAGGTGAAACCGGTGATTGCTTTTGGCATCTTTCTAATTGTTTTGAATGCAAGGCAATATCGCCTTGTACCACCAAAACCTCGCACATTTCTGTGCAAGGCATTTGATGAGGTCGGTAATTTATCTACATTACTACTCCACTATAAATGTTACCATACTTATCTAGGTACAAGAGCCACTTATCCTTTCTTAATAAGTCAAGTGTGTGTTCAATCCTACCCTTGTAACTCCACCTCTCATAATAATTACCTCGTTTTCTAAAAGAATGTTCTTCTACCTCACTACTATTCCTTTCAAGTATCGCATAAACGTCACTACTATTCCTTTCAAGTATAGCATAAACATCTCTAAATGGTATCGTAAGACCCTCTGCTCGTGCGTAAGCCTCTATAAAATCTTCGTGTGTCTGTATCATAGCTCTATTTCGTTATTGGTTAGTCCCTCAATTAGTGCCTTGCGATTGGAGTGGTCTGCTCTTCTCCAAGCCTCTGCAAACGTGCCTCTGCAAATTGCAGTCATAAAGCCTCCTAACCCATCTACAAGTTGGTTTTTGCGTTGTATGGATGCAACCTCCTCGATGAGAGTGTGAGCCGTTCCACAACAAGAGCCGTTGTCAGAATAGTTAGCAATTGCTACAAGCATTGTGTAGTTCTTGTAGGTGATTCCTTTTGGTAGATATCCTTGTGGAAATCCACTTCTTAATTTGATTTTTGTTGTCATAATTTCTATTGGTTTAATTTATTATATTCTTCTTCAGTTATTACGGAAAAGTCGTTCATCCCTTGAGCCTCATATAAGAGGTCTGTGGGAGAGACTTTGCTTTGGTCATAGCAATAAGTAAGGTATCCGACTTCGTTGTTCGGGTATTCCTCAATTAAGGCATCTACTCCTTCTTCTTCAAATATCCGGACTGCACCATCCCCAAAGAGATAGTAAGCCTTCTGATAGTGTGTTTTGTTGAAGAACTTTTTTAGTAGCATATTCATGAACTTGTAGTCGGTTTCGTTTAGTTCCTTGTCACTATTTGCTAGGTCATTGGCTTGAAGAATCTCAAGTAGTTCTACTTGGATTGCATGAATAGTGTTGTCGTGTAGTTGTTCTAAAATTCGTTCTGTAGTCATAACTTTTATCTTAATGGTTTAATTAATTCATCTAAATCTTTTGGAAGATCTTTCTCTACAATAAAATGATATATAGCATCTTGTATGTGTTCTATCGTATCTTCATTGGTGAGAGACATATCTAAAATCTCTTGTGCCTCTTCTTCGGTGCAGTAACATCTCTGCTGAACATCATCTACGTGCCATAGATTATCTATGTAGTAGCCGTTCTTTTTTAATAATTCTTTTGCTTGTTCTGTACTCATAATTCTAATTGTTTAATTGATTAATATTTATTATTTCATGCTCTCTTACTACAAAGGCATTCCATCCATTAAATCGACAAGTAGGTAAGCCTCTAAAACTTCCGTTTATAACTCTAGTTGCTTTTATACAACCATCTCTTGTTGGACTCTTAAATGTTATCCTTTGACCTAGTTTAAATTCCATAATTTCTAATTGTTTTTAAGTGAAAACGTCATTGCTTTCACCACCAAAACCCCACTATTTTCATAGTGAGGCGAATACTGGAAATTGGTGTTTTGAAGGACTAAATCGTGTAGATTGTGTCCATCCCTTTTTCAGTAATATGAGCCATTGCACCACCATCATTTCCTTCGTCATCGGTCTGTGGAAACAATAAACTTCCATCACTCATCTCAAGGACTATGGAACTCTTGTACCATCCTAAATGCTCCACCTCTTTTGGAGTCATATAACGAACTCTAGTGATGGTTAGTCCACTCAAATGTTGGAACTTGTCTGCGTGAAGGATGTGAGGTGGTAAAGCGAATCTGTTCGCCTCTCTTTTAGCTTGTCGTTCTGCAAGGAGTTTTTTGTTGTTCTCACGTATCAAGGCAACTCCATCTTCGTAACTGCATTTACCGAACTTCTTGCCGACCTCAGTCAAGGAATAGATGCCTCTAGAACTCCTCTCGATTAGACGTTCATAGTCGTGCCAATTCTTGATGTTGATGCCGTAGTAACCTTGTCTGTAGGTGAACTCATCTGCGTTAAATCCTTGAGCATTCCAAACGGCTTTTTGGATGTCTTTTCTAGTGAACTCATTGCCACCAAATCTGTTTGATAATTCTCTAAATACTGATTGCTTAATTGTTGTCATAATTTCTGATTGTTTATTGGTTATAATGCTTTTATTTCTTCGTTAATATTAATGTTATCTACAAACTCAATACCTAAAATTTCTGCTTGTGCTATCTCTGTAAAGATTTCATCTAATGTGTAAAATTCAATTCCAAAGGGTCTGTAGAGGTATAAGTTGTTTAGCTTGTTAAAAACCTCTTGTGCATCTTGCTTTAATAAATCCTTCTTTTTTTGATTTACTAATTTGTTAAATTCTTTTGTACTCATAATTCTAATTGTTTCTAAATGTTAACATAAATTTTTGTGGAGTCATTGTGGTATACTCATCCAACTTATATGGGTTTTTGCATATGTTTATAAACTCTCTGCCATTAGGCATTTTGTAACACAAAGCATATCCTATCCCTTGCTTGTAACCACACCAATTGCCGAATCTATCTCCTTGATTTCTGTAGACTGAAACGTGATTTCCGTCTATATATAACATAACCTCGTTCATGGTAAAGTTTATCAATCTGTAGCCATCTTTTCTGAATTTATATGGGACTCTCAATGTCACCATTTCTCCTCTACATTCGTGTACTACGAATTCTTTTCCTTGCATTTCTGCATAATCTACTAATACTTTTGCGTTCATAATTTCTAATTGTTTAAGGTTAAAAGGTTAAATTTAAATTTAGTTCTGTTCCACCACGTAAAGTGTTGGTATTCTTCTTCAGTGAAGATTTCTGTTCTGATGACGTTGGTGTCATCTTGCCTCGTCTGTAATGCGTGCAATCCGCTCGGCAATACAATGTGTTTGAGTATTCTGTTCATAGTTCTAATTGGTTAAAGTTTATAAAGCATCATTGTTCCACTATCGTACCACTCACTAAACCATCCGTAAGAATTGATTTGCTCTTCCCACTTCTTTAGAACTCCTAACTCATAGGGTTTACTATCCGAATAGTAGTTGTAAATTTCTTTTCCACCATAAGTGTCATTGTCATCAGCACATAACCATATGCCTCCTTGATTACCATTGAAATCTTCTGTTGTAGATACAAATCGCATATGCTTTTGGCAATATGACATCATCTGCTCTAGGTTTTTAATCTTGGTTTTCTTCATAATTCTGTGATTTTCAAGTATTTATGTTTTTACTTGTGTTATAGGACTATTCCCACGTAAATATACACAATTTATATCTAATTTATGTACAATTCTATTGATTTATTCATCAGAGTGAGTGACTTGTGTCCGTGAGCATATGAACGAAGACTAACAAAGGGATTGTAGCACTCTCCTTCCTATTAAAATGTTTACCTAATGTTAAGATGGGGCAGAGGTTATGAGATGTCTCTAATCATCTCACTACTTTAAAAGTTTAAAGTTCTTTAGTTCTCTTTTGTATCTGTTCCAATGGGTTGGAGGTTAGTTCCCTTTCATTAAGTCGGGAGTTCCACGCAACTTGACGCAAGGGTAAAACCTAGAACAAACGCAGTGGTGACAAGGGTTGATCCACCCAAAAGTAAAAGCCAAAAAAATCGGAAACATCAAACCAAAAACGTAAAATGTCGAGCAAAAAAATCGACTTTCCTGGACCGGGTCGCTTCCCTGTAACGCCATATAACCTATTCCCTCTAGATATCTGATAAAATTTTGTACCTTTGATTTGAATAATAAAATTTCTGTGACGAATTTTTCGTTTATCATTTAATTTTAACTTTTTTCTGATTTGTTTTAAGAGGTTAACTTAGTGTTGCCTCTTTTTTTCATTTACAATATTAAATTTTGTGACGTTTTTATATGTTTTACTATAGTTTTGTGACAAATAAATGACAGTTTTGTGACGAATTTTAATATCTAACTAACTGATTATTAAGTTGGTGACAGTTTGTGACAGTTTTAAAGGGTTGTATAGGGAGTAGTTTTTAAAATATAATAAAAAATATAAAAGAGTATAGGGAAAAAAATTTGTCACACGTCACACTTATCAAAAAAATTGTATCTTTGTTTGTATAACATTTAAATTAAATCAAATGAATAATCCAATGGGAGGGTATTCACCGAAAGAACTTACAATAGGTGAAGACTCACAAGAGAAACTTCTTCATGGTATCGAAATGATATCTAGTGCAGTTAAGAGTACATTAGGACCTATGGGTCAAACTGTAATAATTGAATCACCACATCACACGCATGGAATGACAGTCACCAAGGATGGTGTTACTGTTGCTAAAAGTTATGACATGGCAGACCCTGTCGGCAATCTTGCCGTGAAGATGATGAAAGAAGCATCAGCCAGAACTGCTACCTCAGCAGGAGATGGAACTACTACCGCTATAGTGTTGACAGAAGCATTGGTCAAGCAAGGTTTGGGTAGGATTACTAATGATGTAAATAAGACGGATGTTCTTAGGCACTTGGTAAGTGAGACAGATGGTCTTGTTAAGTTATTAAAGAAACAAAGCAAGAAGGTTACCAAGAAGAGGTTAGTTGATGTGGCAACCATATCAGCCAACAACGACAAGTTTATTGGTAAGGTAATCTCAGACTGTTACAATGAGGTTGGCAAGAACGGCATAGTCACTGTGGAGAACTCACCAACGCCTGATACTTTTTATGAAACCACAAAAGGAATTAAGATAGACAAGGGTTACTCATCTCCTATGTTTATAAACCATCAAAAGAAAGACGAGTGTATATTGGATGATGTTCATATACTAGTATGTGATGCAGAGATTAGCAACATACTTCAGATTGAGAACGTGTTGAAACCAATCATACAAGATAAGAAAAAATTATTAATTATATCGCCATGTACAACGAACGTGATAGCAACCTTAGCTGCCAATGTTCAGAAGAGGGGACTACACCTGTGTACAGTTTCTCCTCCTAACTTTGGATACCGTCAGCATGAGCTGATGCAGGACATTGCGTTGTCGGTTGGTGCTACATACTTTTCGGAAAAGACAGGTGATGATTTAAGCCTCATCGAGTTTACTGATTTAGGGTTTGCTTCCAGGGTGATAGTTGGGAGAGACTCTTCTGTAATCTTGAGTGAGGCTGAAGAAAACAAGGATGTGGATACAAGGGTTGCTGAGTTGTGGGACGCACATAAGGTAACTAAGCAGAAGCACGACAAGGATTTTATTCTTCAGAGAATTGCATCCTTGACAGGAGGAATTGGTGTTATCCATGTCGGAGGTAACACAGACCTTGAGCAGAAGGAGCTGTATGACAGGGTAGACGATGCGGTGTGTGCAGTACGTTCAGCTTTAGAGGAGGGTATACTTCCAGGTGCAGGTATGGCACTAGCTAAAGTTTCGTTTCAAAAACAAAATACAGATGATCCGGTAGAGCTTAATATCGCCAAGGATATTTTATACCATGCGTTGCAAGCTCCATGGAAACAGATACTTATAAACGCAGGTTTAGAGCCTGATGATATTTTAAAAAAATCTGAAATTGTTGGAATTGAAGTTGATGTATTTGATTATGGATATAACCTAAAAACCAAGGAGTATGGTGACCTAATAAAGATGGGTGTCATTGACCCTACCAAGGTAACTAGGTCAGCTCTTCAGAATGCAGTGTCTGTTGCGGTAACTATTTTATCAACCAATGCTATTATCACAATGGCTAGAACATACGAAACGGAATGAAGCCAATAGGAAAATATATTGTAATAGACGAAATAAAGGAGGAAATAAGCACGCAGTCGGGAATACTTTTAACAAGCGAAGATACAAAAGACTTAAGGTATAAGAAGGGTGTGGTTGTCATGCCTGGTACGGATGTGAGTGTGGTAAATACTGCTGACCAAATATACTATGACTCAAGGGCGGGATACAAGATGGTGATTAATGGTACTCAACATACTGTTATTTCTGAGTCTGATGTCGTTGTTGTTTTATAAATGCGTTCATTTCAATTATAAAATTTCGATACACCTTATCGGTGTATGATACGTTTCTAAGAAACATAGGGTTGCCATCATTACTTGTAGGAATTTCTTTCCCATTGAGGTATTTGTATATTGATGTGGTGACCCTTTTTCCTTTTTGAGAAAGCTGATATAAGGCTTTTCTTTTTCCCATTCGTTTTCTAAACACTTCAATCCAACCCTCTTTTCTTAATCGTTCAAATCTATTTCTTTCCCAGCTTATTAGATCATCAAATTCTTTAAACTTATCTTTTGAAAAATATTCTTCTGATTTAAGAAATAAAAGTATATCTAGATCGGATTGAGTTAAACCATGTTTTACTTTAATAAACTGTCGTATGACTCTCCAGTATTTTAGGTAGTCTGATTTCATAAAATTTAATTTAGTAACTTTGTTGTAAAGATACCAAAAGAAGATGAAAAATTTAAAACCTTATTTTACACAAGCAAACAAGAGTATGGGAGGAAAGCCAGAAAAATTTGGACTACCATCAAACAAACAAATAGCTAAGAGTGTTTATGCAAAGTGCGGCAAAAAAAAATAACCTAGTTGACTCTGCATGGAATTGTACTTGCGGAGCATTAAACTCAGCTACACGCAAAACGTGTGGTAAATGTAAAACCAAAGACAATGGCAAAGAAAGGAAGAACGAAAGGAAATAAAATTTGTTCAGCAGGAATTGCTTGGGCAAAGAGAACGTTTGACAAGTACCCATCTGCGTATGCAAATATGGCTGCAAGTAAATATTGTAAAGATCCTAACTACGCTAAAGGTAAAAAGAAGAAGTAATGGGTGAGTTAGCTAAATGGAGAAAACAAAAGTGGGTTCGTATAGGTACGGATGGTTCTATTAAAGGGGAGTGCGGAACTAGCAAGAATAAAAAAAATCCCGATAGATGTTTGCCGTTAGCTAAAGCTAAAAGTTTAAGCAGAAGAGAAAGAGCTAAAACGGCTAGGAAAAAGAAAGCTTCAGGTGGAAAGAAGCAGTTTGTTTCAAACACAAGAAAAGCAAAAGTAACTAAAAGATACACATAGTCATGGCAATACCAGACGGAACAAAATTTCACGGAGTAGCTCCGTTTGTTAATACAGAAAATAAAGGCTCTGAGCAAGCAAACGCAATGAGAGATGCATATACTATTGAAGAAATAGGCTCTAAGGTAGAGTTTGGTAACACGGCAATACTTGAGCCTGAGTTTATTACTGCAACTCCTGGTGGAAGCTTAGTTGTTACTACTACAAAAAATATAATCGACCTGACATGGTCAGGTGGAGGAGGAGTATTTGATTTAATACTTCCATCTGCATCTGCTATTCCTTACAGATTTTTAAGAATTGTAAACGACTCTACTGTTACTGCAAGCGATAAAGTTCACGTGGTTGCTCCTGCAGGGGAAACAATCGATGGCGTTGCGTTTTATGTTATAAACAAGGCGTATAATGGATGTGCAGTTTGGTCTGATGGTAGTAACTGGATAGTAATACAAGCAAAATCATAATTATGGCAAAACCAAGAAAAGGAAAGGCAAGAGTAAAAATCACCAAGAGTGGTAAAAAAGTAAGTTACGGTCAGGCAGGAAGAGCAAGAGGAGGAGGTCCTAGAGTAAAGCCAGGGACAACTAAAGGTGACAGTTATTGCGCTAGAAGCTTAGGGATAAAAAGAAGACTTAGTAAGAAAAAACAAAATGATCCTAACACTCCAAATAATTTATCTCGTAAAAGATGGAAATGCTCTGGAGCTAAATCAAGAAAATAAAAGTGTTTAAAAAATATCCTATCTTTGTAATATAACATTTTCACATGAAATTAAATAAAAAATCAAAAGGGTTGGGAGACTCTATCGAAAAGTTTACAAAAGCTACAGGAATTAAAAGAGTAGTCGAAAAGGTTGCTGAGGTGACAGGTAAGCCATGTGGATGTTCTGAACGAAGAGATTCCTTAAATAGAAAATTTCCATATAAAAAATAATAAAAAATGGCATATCAAAAATTACAAACAAGTAGAGCAGCAGCAGTTACACCAAGTGATACTGCAGACATTCCTAGTGTATCTAATCAAAATGGTAGAGGCAATAATGGTTGTGTTTTATATGTTGCTACAGGTGGTGACTTACGAGTACTAACTGCAGGAGGTGACGATGTAAACTTTGCAGGATTTCCCGATGGAGCTTTTTTACCAGTTAACGTGGTAAGAGTTTTTGCAACAGGGACTTCAGCAACAGGAATTATAGCACTTTGGTAGTATGTTTATATCCATCGCAAATGCAATAGGGTCATCTTCATCTTCAGGTAAAGGAGGAGGTGAAACTAACGACCCTTTAACTGATGCAACCTTTCAAACTGCAATAAATGATATTCTAGCACAAGACCCTAATGGAGATTATGATTTAGTTCCTTATGGTAGAATACAAGATTGGGATGTTAGTCAAGTTACCTTTATGAGTAGTGCCTTTAGTGGTAAACAAACTTTTAATGGCGATATAAGTGGATGGGATGTTTCAAGTGTTGTTTATATGAATAGTATGTTTTTTGATTGCCGAGCATTTAATCAAGATTTAAGTAATTGGAATACCTCTAGTGTTATTAGTATGAATAGTACTTTTACAAGTTGTTATGTATTTAATAGCGATATAAGTTCTTGGGATGTTAGTAATGTAGTTAATTTTACTAATATGTTATTTAATTGTAAAGTTTTTAATCAACCAATAGGTTCTTGGGATGTTTCTAGTGGAACTAATTTTTCTAATATATTAGGTAGTTGTTATGTCTTTAATCAAGATATTGGAAGTTGGAATGTTTCTAACGCAACTAATATGAGTAATGCATTTCAAAATTGTGGTGTTTTTAATCAAGATATAAGTTCTTGGGATGTCAGTAGTGTAACTGATATGAATAGTATGTTTAAAGGAGCGCGTCTTTTTAATCAAGACTTATCATCTTGGAATGTCGGTAATGTTACTAATATGCGAAGAATGTTTGCTTTTAATTATAATACTACTAATACTTGTAATTTATCAACTTGGAATACAAGTAGTGTTACCAATATGGATAGTATGTTTAGGAGTACTCAATTTAATGAAGATATTACGTCTTGGAATGTTTCAAACGTTACTAATATGAGTTTGATGTTTAGTAATAATCTTATATTTAATCAAGATTTATCAAATTGGAATATAAATAGTATTAATAGTATTACTAATTTTTTACAAAACGGAACTTTGTCTACTATTAATTATGATGCATTACTTATTAGTTGGGCAGGACAAACACCAACAAATTTTTTATCGATTAACTTTGGAAACTCTCAATATACGTTAGGTGGTGCATCTGAATCAGCAAGAAATACATTAATCAATACTTATGGTTGGACTATAATTGATGGTGGTGGAATATAAATAAATAAAAATGGAAAATACAAAATTATGCTATCCTAAAGTTAAAAATTGGTTTATAGTTTGGGATGATACAAGAGAAAATATTTCAGGTCATAGCTCAGTAGAGTCTACTCAATGTATGGAAACAAAATGGACAGAAGTTGATTTTTATGAAGATGAAGCTCAATGGGTTGATGTTTTATTGGACAATGGAATAAATCCTTTTCCTGAAGAAGAAGAGGGTGAAGAAACTGTAAATAAAATTGATTAACTTTGTTTACATGAAATCAAGTGTTACACCTTATTATTATATTCAAACTAATTCTTGGTTGATAGACGTTCAAATGAATTATCAATACAAAGATGCTTAATAAAATGACCTTATCGGATTTAAAAATATACCTGCTAAATAGCGTTGCGTTAGTAGTTTCTTTTAGTGAAATAGAAGCTATTCTAAAAATAATATTATTACTTGGATCAATAATTTATACGGTACAAAGAATAATATTAAATCATAAAGAAAAAAATAAATGAATTATTTCACTTACAAAGAGTTTGATTCTCCTGATATGCCTGGAAGCGGTTCTTTAATGGACGAAAATTTTTTAGAAATGATTGATGAAGTTAGAGATAAGTTTGGAAAACCCATTGTAATAAACAGTGGATATAGGACAGAAGAGCATAATGCTGAAGTTGGAGGGAAGCCTAAAACAAAAACATCAAAAGGGTCAAGCCATATGTATGGATTAGCTGCTGACATTAAATGCACAAATTCTATTGATAGGTTTCATTTAGTATTCTTACTTCAAGAAACAGGCTTTCAAAGAATAGGAATAGCTGATAATTTTATTCATGTAGACTTAGATTTTGATAAGTCTCAACAAGTAATGTGGACATATTAATATGAAAAAGATATTAGAATTTTTTGGAACAAAGGTGTTTAAGCAAGTAGGAGATGTTATAGATAATCTTTTTACTAGCGATGAGGAAAGGATAAAAGCAAAAAATGAAATATTTAAAGTTCTTCAAGAGAAAGAACTTGAGCTGCAGAAAATGCAGACGGATATAATTTTAGCTGAAGCAAAAGGTAATTGGCTTCAAAGAAGCTGGAGACCAATTCTTATGTTGTCATTTGGATTTATTATAATTTACACTAAATTTATATCTCAGTTATCATCACACTTGGTAACTCCTGAGTTAGAGCCTGAGTTTTGGAATTTATTAGATATAGGTATTGGTGGTTATGTAATAGGTAGAAGTGCTGAAAAAATAGCAGACAAGGTATCGCCAATATTTAAAAACAAAAAATAATGTATGGCTAGAATAAGAACTTATTCAAAGGACCTTACGGTTGATGCAAATGATAAATGGATTGGATCAGATTCTAATTCAACTTGGGCTACAAAAAACTTTACAGCTCAATCTGTTGCTGACTTTATAAATAAAAAAGGTAATCAACTTCAGTCTTTAAGATTTAGATATAAAGATAAACTTCCTAGAGTAGCAGGTACAATATCTTTTGATCCTAAAAAAGCTAGTTATGTTCCATTTTCTAACATTGATTCTTGGATTTTAAGTAATTCACAGTCATCAGGTCCAGGAGATGTTTCTAGTTTTTACTCTTCACCATTAGTCGGTTCAGATGTTTTAGTTACTCAATGTGCTGATATAACTCAATGGGCAATATTTGAGTGGGATTCTGTTTCTCAAATTCCTAATAAAAACACATTTTCTAATATAGGACTGTCTTATAAGATAGGTAATGGAGGCTTAATAAACGATGAAGATTATTTCATATCTTTGCTTAGTTACGCAGGGGGAGCTGATTTACATTTTACTTATGTACAAGGAGTTCCTTCTACAAGCTGGAGTATACAGCATAATTTAGGAAAGTTTCCTTCTATAACGGTAATTGATAGTGCAGGAACAGTTGTAAATGGACAATATACATATAACAACATAAACAATGTAACATTAACATTTTCAGCACCGTTTGCTGGAACAGCATATTTAAATTAAAAAACTATGGCGATACAATATTTAAACACAGTTGATCTTAATCAGAATCAATTAAACCAGGCAGTTATACAAAATGTAGGTACTGACCCTGCAACAGGTGTCGTTGGTCAAATTATATTTAACACAACTGCTGATACATTGAAGCAGTATGTTGCTGATACCCAAAACCCACCAGTGCCAGCTTCTCCAACGCCAGGTTGGATTGAGGTAGGCTCTACAAGTGCGGTTGAGTCTATTGATACTACAAACGGTACATTTATAAATCTCACACCAACATCAAAAACAACAGGCAATGTTGTTATAACTGCTGACTTGTCTGCTTCGGGGACTGCAAGCAATACAACTTTTTTAAGAGGTGATAATTCCTGGGCTGTAGTTGATAATTATGTAAGCTGGACATTAGATGGTGATTCTGGAACACCTGAATCAGTAAGTTCTGGAGAAACTGTAAATATTGCAGGAGGATTAAAAATAACTACTGATATAGCTGCTAATAGAACTTTAAATATAGTTCACGACTTACAAACTCAAACAGATACAACGTCAACAAGTTCACCTGCTTACGGAGGAACTTTTACAGTAGTTGATTCTGTTGGAAGAGATACAACAGGTCACGTTACAGGAATAAATGTAAAAACAATTACATTACCTGCTGACACGAACGAAACATATACACTACCTGTTTCTGCAGGTAATACAAACGCAGCTAAAATTAATTTAACAGCAGGAGGCACTGGTTCAGGTATTAAATCTACTGTAGAATTTGTAGGTACAACTGGTAGAATAAACATAACTGAGACTGTAGGCAACAATGGTAATATCACTATTGATATGCCTGATGATGTTACTATAATAGATGACTTAACTGTTGGAGGTATTATAACACAAAGTCAATCAGGAGAAAAAAATAGTTTTTCTAGTGAGCTTGACATGAACAGTAATAAGATTTCTAATCTTGCTACTGGTACAGCTTCCACAGATGCGGTTAACTTAGGACAAGTAGAATTGCTTGTAGCGGGAATTGGAGTATTTCAAGGAGGTTATAATGCCACTAATGATCCAGGTTCTCCAGCTATAAGTGGTGCATCTAATATTGCTTTAGACCAAGGTGATTACTATGTAGTAACACACGATGGAGATATAACATTTAGCGACACTACAATCTCAGTTGAGGTTGGTGATTTTATATTTGCTAATGCAGATATTACTGCATCCTCAGACCCAGCATCGACAGAATATACTTTTGTTGTTCAAGATGCGAATGTAGCAGGAGCAGGAGCAACAGACGGAGCGACAGAAAAAGGAGTTGCTGGTTTTGATTCAGCAAGTTTTACAGTATCAGCAAGTGGTTGGGTACAATTAAAACCTCAATCAAATCCTTACGGAGCGAAGCAAGCTCTTAACAATACTTCACCATCTTCAAGAGTTGAAGCAGGAGGGCTTACAACATTTACAATAGATATAGCGGATGCATCGTTATTTGGAACAGGAGCTTTAGCTGAAAACGTTAAAATTGAAGTAACAGAAGGTTCGTCACCTTTTCAAACAGTATTCGCTGATGTAACAAGAAGTGGATCGGGTAGCATATCTGTAATATTTACAGGTTCTGTAGCTAATAACACATATCAAGTACTATTAACGTACATATAGACTAAATAATACTTTCAATGCATGGCATTAAAATTTTTAAATAACGGATATTTCGCCGGAAAGGTAGGTATAGGAACTTCCAGTCCTAGCACTTATTTCACATTAGATGTGAATGGATCTGCTAATTTTTCAAGCGATATACAGGTTGGTCGTAACGCAACTGCTTTAAGCTTTGATATGAATCCAAGCTTAGATTCTGGTAACTACTACTTGAAGTTGTGGAAAAATCAAACAAATGATGGCGGAATACTTTTAAACTCTAAACCTACTAGCAGTGGTGCTCAAAGTGATTGGCAAATAGTAAATCATGGGACAACTGGAGATTTAAAATTCTACGCATACGGTTTAGCAGGCAACGCTCTTGTTTTAGATAGAGAAACTGGTAGTCTACAGCTACCCGA
>Ga0208793_1000376_pt1 | contig 30483 bp, 28 predicted proteins | sample 17_taG_FD_184092 | JGI IMG/M metagenome (GOLD analysis project Ga0208793, IMG submission 184092) | Marine viral communities from the Subarctic Pacific Ocean - 17_ETSP_OMZ_AT15314 metaG (SPAdes) (version 2) | ecosystem: Environmental > Aquatic > Marine > Oceanic | place: Pacific Ocean | collected... | reverse complement strand
GTTTCAGGGTGAGAAGGAAATCACGAGTCAGGCGCTCAACGACAGTATTCGTCAGGATTATATTGACCGCCGGCTTAAGCGGCGCGTCGGCCGTATATACAATAAGGCTTTCGATATATATGAGGAAGAGGACTTGAAGCGAGATACCGAAATGATCGAAGAAATCTTGAATCAGATCGACGAGTATATCTTTACCGATGAAATGATTCAGAATTATCGAGTTCTTTCGATTGCAGATCCAAAGGACTATACTCGAACGACTGATACACCTCAAGAACCGAATACCGACGGTGATATTGTGAGTGAGCCGGTGTCTTCCGTAAAAGGATCAAAGGGCAATGTCACTGATGACTTCAAGAATGCAACTCGAAACAAGCCGATTCAAAGCGCACTTCGATCGATTCTTGAACAAGTGTCCGCCGAGACCGAGACTTCAATCGTAATCTATTCTGCAGGACAGGATCCGAAGGGTACACCGAATGCTCGAAGAACGGGTTCGATTCGCCATGATAATGGTTATGCCGCCGATATTCGTATTTACAAAGATGACAGAAGACTCACCGCGCTTCGTTCTTCTGATCATGAAGATCTGACCGAGATTGTCAAGAGTCTCAAGAAAGCCGGTATCGGAAGTGTGGGTGCCGGGCCCGGTTACATGAATGGTAATCTACATGTCGACATTGCAGATCGTGTCGGACAAGGTCAAGCCCTGACATGGGGTGCCGGAGGAAGAAGCGCTAATACACCTTCATGGTTAAGAACAGCATTTTATGGATAATACATTAAAACCAGACGTTAACGGATTCTGTATCGAAAAGTTCGTGAGAAAGGCACTCGTCGAAAGAATACGCGGATCAAAACTCGTAGGCTTTACACCGAAGAACGCGACCATACAGAAAATATATTCGAGTAAAGCCGAAGAGTATGCCGAATACTTCATGCGCCTTATTCGTGTCAAGACAAACTTTCAAGCAAACATTGTAACACAGTACAGGTTTATTTCCTCAACGGGCAATCTGGTCGAGAGAGAAAGAGTTGGCCTGTTTAGTATTGATCCTGTGAAGGTAAAGGAAGTTCCTCGTCAAATGCTCTTTGATCCTGAAACAAATATCGATGTTGGTATTCGCCTTTATACCGATTTGATTATACGAGAGAATAAGCTTCCTGACATTAATTCCGAAGTTTCGATATAAATAGAAGTATATGCTGAGGTCCGATTTTAACGAAAACGAAAAGTCACCGGCACGTGTTTCGACACCGGCCGCGGGTCTTTTCTCGGATATACCAATATCGTTTATCTCTCATCCTCAAACAAAAGACATTCGTCCAATTACTGACATTCAGGCAATTCGACAATCGGTCAAGGTTCTTGTATTGACATCAACTACCGATCGTCCTTTCCGTCCTGATCTTGGTGGTAATGTTGCGGCGTATCTCTTTGAAAATGCAACACAGTTAACTGCACTTGGTATACGAGATGAAATCACTCGAGTCCTTGAACGCAACGAGCCTCGCATTTCAAATACAACTGTTTTGGTTGATCTTGATGAAGATCAGAATCGCTTGCTTGTGACAATCGCTTTTCAAATCAAAGGAACACAGACAAATACCGAAGTTAGTTTTTATCTCGATAGAATCCGCTAAACACCATGCCCATTAAACAATTTTCAGTTACCGATCTCGATTTCGCCGATATTAAATCAGCGATCACGGAGTATTATAAAAGATCAGATGGTCCTTTTAAAGATTTTGATTTCGAAGGTTCAGGATTGAATCTGATTCTTGATATTCTTGCACACAACACCCACTACAACGCGGTCCTTGCTCACCTTGCTGCAAACGAAACATTTATTTCTTCTGCTCAGATGAGAAAGAATGTTGTTGCTCGAGCAAAGGCACTTGGTTATACACCTCATGGTTTGAGTGCACCTTCCGCCACAGTTTCTTTGACTGGTCTTTCTTCTTCAGTTGTGAGTATCCCCGAAGGTACAACGTTCACGTCGACTGACACACTGAATAATATTACATATACATTCTCGACAATTGAAGAAATTTCAAATCCGCAAAACGAGTTTCTTATCTATCAGGGAACTTTTCAAACACAAACATACGCCTTTGATGATAAGGTAAAAAACCTGAAGTTTGAAATTGGAAGTAAGAACGTAGACATTACAAAAATTCAGGTTGTTGTAAAGGATACTGCAACATCAACGAAGAAAGAAGTTTACACGCAGTTCTCCGAGCTCCCGGGCATCGATGGAACAAGTGCGATCTACTTCATCAACGAAAATCCAAATGGTTTCTACGAGATATCCTTTGGTGACGGTGTACTTGGTAAAAAACCCGATGCAGCCTCAATCGTTGAAATCAAATACTTCGTCACAGAAGGTACAGCAGGGAATGGCCTATCAACGTTTTCTGCAAGTTCCTCGTTCTTCGATGGAATGAACGTGAATGTTGTTGCTTCGGATTCTTCTTCGGGAGGTGGAAACAAAGAAGGCATTGAAAGTATTCGACAAAATGCTCCACTGCAGCTTCTTTCTCAGAACCGTGCCGTGACAGTCGATGATTACGTTGCACTTGTAAGAAAGAATGCTAACGTAAGAGATGTTGCAATTTGGGGAGGTGAAGATAATGATCCGCCACAATACGGAAGAGTCTTTGTTTCGGGTATACCTACAACAGGCGAAACACTTACACAGGATGAAAAGGATAAGCTTACTTCGATCTTAAACGGCAAAGGTGTTCTTACTGTTCGTCCACAATTTACTGATCCGGTTTATACGTATCTATACTTTGACATTTTCACTCATTACAATTCGTCACTCACAAACCTTTCTGCAACAGGTATTTCTCAAAAGGTACGTGATGGACTTACCGTATTTAATACAACGAATCTTTCGGACTTTGAAGGAGTCTTTCGTTACTCAGAATTTTTAAGATACATCGTTGATCTTGATAACTCGATCCTCAGTGCATACGCTCGAGTATATGCTTATAAGAAGTTCACCGCAACTACAGCAAACACGAGTAGGTATGAGATTGAGTTTAACTTTGCTCTTGAAGAACCTGAGGATCCAACGGAGTCACTTATCACATCATCATCTTATGTTTCGGGTAGTGATACATTCTTCTTCAAAGATGAAGCATCCTCTGTTGCAAATATAAGAAACATCTATCGTTACACAGTTAACGCCGATGGAATTGAAACGATTGATAAGCGTAACTGTGGTACCGTAAACTTCTCAACAGGCAAAGTTGAAATTGATGATTTTGATATTACTGCAGATACCGAAATTAAAATCTTTGCTAGACCAAATTCAAATGAGATTGTTCCTGTTCGAAATCAGGTTCTTGAAATTGACGCAGGAAGTGATACTACAATTACTTCAAGTATTGATACAATCGCCACTAAAGGAACTGCAGGTTCTCTTGAATACTTCACACCTGCCCGCGAAAGATAATGCACACCGCAATTGCTAATTACAATCCCGATAATTACGAAAGGGATAAGGTAAGGGAACTCATACCAGATTTCTTAAAAGAAAGTTCTGCTAATCTCATTAGCTTTCTTGAAGAGTACTATGACTATTTGAACCGTGAAGGTTTTGCTTCATACGAACTTGGTCATATTGTCGATGAAAACGATATTGATTTAACATCGGCAAAATATCTTGATGCAATTCAAAGTGAAATTGCAAAGACAGTTCAGAACTCTTCAGTGATTGATCGAACTACGCTATATAAAAGAATCATTCACTATTATCGTATTAAGGGTACACCAGAAAGTGTTGATGTATTCTTTCAAATCATGTTTGACTCTTTTGTCGATGTGTATTATCCAGGTGATAATCTTTTTAAGTTGTCTGAAGGAAACTACAACAGCACAGCAGGTACATACTCAAACGAAAGAGGGTTCCTTTCGGGAATAGACAAAATACATGATGGAGAATTTTGGCAAGATTTCAGTTATCAGATCCGAACATCAATTGGAGAATCACGCTGGAGGGATTCATATCAGCGTTTAGTTCACCCTGCTGGAATGCGTTTCTTTACGCTTCTTCTCATTGAAATCATTGTTAAAAATAGATGGGATGATGTTGAAATATATGAAGGCACCGCTGATAATCCTCAAGCGTGGTATACATCTTTAATTCCTCCTCGCTTAAGAAAGAAGAATCCGTATGATGCTTCTCACTCGCCAAAGTATCAGCCCGGCTGGTTATCATCTATCATTTCGGTCTTTATCGATGCTTTGGCCGATGGCCGACCAAGGTCAGTGCTTGATTCACCTGGTGGCGATGCAATCGTTTCAGGAAGCACCGATATTAAAGCCCGCTTCGAACTTGAATCAGCAAACTTCAGAAGTAAAATATTGCATGATGGTTACTTAACCGGTGAAGGCAAATACAATCCTTTATTCTGGCAAGATGAAAGAGAGCTACGTAATTTAGGATTCATGGATTCAACGCTACAAGCTCTTACATCAAATTTCAATGAACATCCGCTTGGTACTACTCCTGTAAATCTATCTGCTTATGCAATCTATGATTCACCGGGTCCTGTGATAACGGATACCTTTACGACACTATACCTCAGACCCGGCGGTACCAACAAGTATTTCAGGCCTGATGGTAGTTCGGTTTATGTTCAGCCATTGACTTAATTGGCATTCTCTAAAAAGTCAAATATCACTTAAAAATCATTATAAATAACACTAAGAAAAGAAAGAATTATGTCAGCAATTATCACAGACGACTTTAGACGAAATCAAGCGCGCCTGCTTGTGAATGATATTAAAGCATCGGCGCATTCAAACTTTGATTCACCTGACGCGTTGAACTCGCCAAGTGTATCTTTGGCTTGGCCTTATCGTGAAAATAATATCTACGCTATTGGATTTGGTAAGTCCGATCCCTGGCCAAATGATTCAGGTGGTAACACTGAAGATGGCGCAGGGTTTAGTGTTCAAGCTCCTCAGGGAACTCAACAAGAAAACGATGATGTTGTTCGTAACCTTTTCACCTTAAAAGAAGTTGGTGTAGATGGAGCGGCACAACTTATTTCGGCTAATCCATGGACCAGTGGAAGAAAGTATAAAGCATACGATCCTACTGATAACGATGCGTTTTATCTCACTGGTGACGAGTATCCCTGCTATGTTACTTCAGGAAATGATGTTTATCTGTGTCTTTCAAATACTGCTGTTTCAACCTTTACTTCTACTCCAGCCTCTACAACCGCACCGACAAACACTGACTATAATATAGAGCGCGAAACTGATGGATATGTTTGGGCTCATATTGCAAAGGTTCCTACAAGTGGAACAATTTCAAAATTCAAGACTGGACAGTTTACACCTATTCAAAAAGATGAGGACCTTTCAGTAGCAATCACAACAACAGAACAAAATTATACTGGCGGTCTTCTAAGCTACATTGGTGTTACAAATGGTGGAAGTGGTTATACATCCGCTCCTACAGTTACACTTACTCTTGTAGGCGATACAGACGATAGTCCAGCCGGGCAAGGTGGCACAATCGTATCTCACGAAACTAAAATTAGAGCTAAGGCAATTCTTGATGGAGGTGTGGTAACAAGAATTGAACTTCAGGACGTGGCCGGATTTGATGGCAGCGATACTGGTTCTTTAAGCTATTGGGATACGGCGAGTAACATATTTACTAATATCCGTTCGGCCACCGTTAAAATTACCGGAGGAGGAGGCAGTGGCGCCACAGCATTTGCACGAATTGCACCTCACAATGGTTATGGCAAAAATGCAATTGATGTTCTTCCAACATGGTTCGTTGGTGTTACAACCGACTTTGAAAACAACGAAGGCACTGATGCTCCTATAATTAACTTTAGACAAGTTTCACTTCTTAAAGATTTTAGACGCTTTGACGATAGTGATGGTAGCACCGAGACCTACGACGCACTTAAGTTTATTACGGTTACCACTGACGCAACACAAAAGGGCAGAATCGATTTGCTCGCTCCTGGTGATATTATTAAGGTATCGGTCGATGACGAATCACCAACAACCGATTCATTAATGTACTTCGATCATCACGTTGATGTAAATGGCACAACAAAAATTTACTATCACCAAAATTCAAATGATAGTGTTAATACTCTTGATCCTATTGTTACATCTAATAATGTGATTGTTCAAACAGCCGCCAGCGGATCTTTAGTCGATGGCAGTACAGTATTAGGGTCGGCAATTACTGCAGTAAGTCAAGGTGAATATCGTCAACTTGATTCTCCTTCTTATAATACTGGCGCAGAAGAGTTTAATGGTGAAGTTATTTTCCACGAAAATCGCAGACCATTTACTCGTGGGTCAGCCCAAACTGAAGAAGTTAAACTAGTCATTCAGTTATAAATAAAAATAATTATGGCAATTAAAACATATTCTGATCAGCCTTATCACGACGATTTTACCACAGCCACAGACAAAGGCTACTTACGCATTTTGTTCCGTCCCGGCCGAAGTGTACAGGTAAGAGAACTAAATCAAATCCAATCCAACGTTCAAGATCAAATTGATAAATTTGGTCGACACGTGTTTAAGGATGGCGATCGTGTTCTAGATGGTTACTCGCAATACGACGAAGGAATTAAAAGTGTTGCAATTCAATTTATTAATAATAGCATTACCGCAGCTCAGCTCAACGCGCTTAAGGGTAAAGAAGTTATTAAGAATGGTGATACTACTTTAAGAGCAAAAATCGTCGGTGTTGAAACAACAACAATTGGAAGTGATCAATATAGACTCTATCTAAAATACGGCGGTGAAGGTTCTTCCGGCACAAGAGAATTTGCGAATGCCGACCAAATTAATCTCGCTGCTGACGAAGATACTATCACAATTGGTAGTACAAGCGTAGCCGCTAGTGCTGAAATAGGTGATATTAGTACAAGTGTAGAAGCGCCTGGAGATTATGGCGGCTTCTTTCAAGATGAAGGTGTCTTTTTTGTTAAAGGACACTTTGTTCATGTTGATACAACAGAATCCTTTATTATAAAAGATTCAAATGGTAAAATTACAGGTGATCTTTTCTTCGATATTGCTGAGAGCATTGTTACGAGTGCAGATGATTCGAGTCTTCTCGATAATGCAAATGGCCAACCAAATATTAACGCACCTGGTGCCGATCGTTATAAGATTGCTTTAACACTTAAGTTTGTTAAAGATTCAAATAGCGATGCAGCGGTTGAAGACCAGCAACGTATCCATCTTCTTGAAATTAATCAAGATAAAGTGGTTTCTCCTGTTCGTACAGAATATAGCGAATTAGGTAAAGCCCTTGCACAAAGAACTGAAGAGGAAAGCGGATCCTATACACTCAAACCATTTAAGCACGACATCCGTCAATACCTTAACGATGAAGCAGGTAATCGTGGTAAGTATACCGATGATGAAATTTTAAATTCGCCTAGTACACCTCTTATTGCGGGTGTAACAAATCTTGGTGAAGCGCAGACTGAAGGAAAGAAAAGATACATTGTAGGTATCGAACCTTCCACGGCATATGTTCAAGGTTATCGTGTAGAGTTTGAAGATAAACAAGATGTTGTTGTTACGAAAGGCCGCAGCGATAAAGAAACGTATAGTGATTATAAACTTGCTGCTACTCGTGGTCAATACATTGAAGGATCACTTATAGATGATGCCGGCGTTTTAGATCAAGCATTTATTACAGATTTTGTATTTGCACCTAATGAAACTTATACACTATTTCAAGATGAAAGTAATCCCGATGTTGTAATTGGAACATGCAGAATTCATGCAATTGAAAATACTGGTATAAAAACCGCTGCTCAAGATTCACCGACCGCGGCACACGCGACTAAAAGATTATACATTTATGATATTAGTTTAGCGGCTGGTAAAAAATTAAGCGACGCAAAAATACTTCACCTTGATCATGATGAGACAACCTCTGATGGAGATTCTTATCTTTTCAATAATGATGGATTCACACTCATTGAAACCGGTGATGATCAGTCCCGCATGGTGTATCCTTTAAGTGGATTTACTGTTGAAGATGTTAATGTTACAAATAGTAAGATCATTGTTCAAGAAAGATTTTATGAACAAGACCCAAGTGATACAACAGTAAACATTAATAGCGCCCATAGTGGTGGTAAACATATTAGTACAGATCCTGACGATTATGTTGTTGTTCAGGAAGGAACATCAACTGAAGATACTGATGGCGAAGCATATGTTAAATCAGTAACACTCAATAATGCAGGTGATGATGCCGATTTGGAAATATTCATGGCAAGTGGTGCTAATCCAGCAACGGGTGCTGGAAACGATTTTACTGTGTTTGCACCGGTCGAAGTTCCAATGGTTATCAGAGATAAGACACAGACGATTGGTTCTACTACGACAACTACGACATCGCTTAATCCTGGTGATGTAATTACATTAGACCACGTTGATGTTTATAATCTTACAAGTGTTACTCATGCAAAGAACCCGGCCGGCGCATCAGAAAATATTCAAAGTGATTTTGAACTTATTACTGGCCAAACCGATACTCATTATGCTAAGTCACGTCTTGTGTATAAAGGCAGTGGCGCATTCGAAAGTGGAAGTCTAGTCGCAACGTATGATCGCTTTGCCCATGGTACAGGAAACGTATTCACCGCGAACTCATATAAAAATTCTGGTGGGTCACTATTAGACCTTGAAGACATTCCTCAGTATGAGGGTCTTCGACTTTCCAATTGCTTAGACTTTAGACCAAGTGTAACCGATTCGACAGAAGGTGTTGGTATTAAACCAGATTCTCTTGTTACTGTCGAGTTTGATCATTACTTACCTCGACGTGATATTATTGTTCTTACACAACTTGGCGAAATAGAGGTAATCACGGGAACTGCTAATAAGAATCCGCAATATCCTGATGTTCCATCCGATTCACTTTTACTTTATCAAATTGATAAGCCAGGGTATGTGTATTCTATCGATGATATTAACGTAATTTCTTCTGATAATCGTAGATACACAATGAGAGACATTGGCGATCTTGATGATCGGGTTAAAAATCTTGAGTATTACACCGCGCTTACTGCATTAGAAAACGAAGCTGCTGGAATTCAAATTCAGGATGCATCCGGCGATAGGTTTAAAAATGGTATCATTACAGATTCGTTTAGAGGACACGGTACGGGTGATACTGCAAATGGAGATTATCGAGTTGCAATTGACCGCGAAAACTTTTCTGCCCGTCCTACATATTTGTCTGAAAATACAAGATGGCAATATAAAAGTGGAATGACTGCTACTGCTGAAACATCAGGAGTTACAAGTTGGAATGGTGATACTGTTACCTCGACCACAAAATATTCTGGTAAGCGTGGAAACGCCGTTGTTCTTGACCATATTGAAAAAACTTTAGTTGACCAACCTTTTGCTTCAGGACACATCAGTGTAAACCCATACGATGTTGCTACATGGAGTGGATCACTTGAACTTTCGCCTTCAAGCGACGAATGGAAGGATGTAAACCATGTGCCTGATATTGTTCAAAATGTTGAAGGCGATAATAACGCATTACTCGAACAAATTGCAAACGATCCAAATATTTTAGGAACAGAATGGGGAGAATGGAATGCAAACTGGAATGGTGCACCACAAAGGGTTAGTACAAGAACTTCCTTAGGCACAATGGGTGGCTTTGAGGCTCGCCGACGATTTGGTTTCCAAGCAACGCGCCTTCTAGGAGCGAGAGGCAATTTCTTTAGATTAAATACTTTTGAAAGAGATCGACGTGAAGGAATTCAAACATCTCTTGTTGAAGGTACTGTAAGAGAAGTCATTGATGATAAACTATTAAACATTACCTTTATTCCATTTATTCGTTCACGTAAGATTTTCTTCAAGGCGCAATTGCTTAAGCCAAACACAACATTCTATATGTATATGGATGATGTGAATATTACAAGTTATTGTGGTGAAACAACATTCCAACAATTTGGTGGAAACATTGCTGCAGCAGGAAACACCGATGTTGAAAGATTCGATGGTGATCTTCCTGCAAGTATTTCTGGTACAACTGCTCTTAAGACCGACTCTGCAGGATCGGTTGAAGGATTCATTGTTATTCCGAATAACGACACGTTACGATTTAGAACAGGTTCAAGACAAATTCGACTTACAGATAGTTCAGTAAATAATCGCGTGCTTGAGCTTTCATCTGCCGAATCAACATACCACGCCAAAGGTCTTCTTGAAACAAGACAGCGTACTATTTTGTCTACACGCCAACTTGTTCTTGAAAGAACTCGTGTATCTCAAAATCGTGATAGACTTGTAAGTAGTCGTGTTGTAAGACGCGACCCTGTTGCTCAAACATTCATGATTGGTAATGAACCAACGGGTATTTTCCTATCATCGGTTGATATTTTCTTCCAGGCGGAAGATCCGAATCTTCCAGTTGAACTAAGTATTGTTACTGTTGAAAATGGTATTCCTACGCAGAACACCATTCCGTTTTCACGGGTTATTAAAAATCCTAATGAGGTGAGTGTCGATGCGACGAATGCTCAGTCTGCAACAACATTTAGATTCGATACACCAATTTACTTGGAACCCGATATTGAATATGCTATTGTGCTTATTTCTAATAGTGCAAGGTATCGAGTTTGGTTTGCCGAGCCAGGGACACTTAACAAGGTTGCTGCGGGACAAGCCGAAAGAATCACCAAGAACGTGAATCTGGGTGTGTTACTTAAATCGCAGAATGCATCTACATGGACACCAGATCAGAATAAAGATTTGAAGTTCAAGTTGAAGCGTGCAGATTTTAAAACCGATGCTTCTCAAACGGCAGTGTTTAGTGGACTATGTCCTCAAAGAGGAGAGGTAAGTTACATCGATCTTGATTCTCCTGCTACTGGTTATCTAACAGGTGCACCTACAATTACCGTGGCTGCATCAGGTGGAACGACTGCAACCGCAAAAGCATACGTTGGAAATGGTGGTGTTATCGATACGATTGAGGTTCTTACAAATGGCTCTGGTTATGATAGCCCTGGAGGCACAATGCCAACGATCACAATTGGTGCACGCGACAGAATCAATATTCCTACAGGAAGTGTTACTATAGCCGATGAAACAATTGAACTTCCAAGTAATTCAATAAAGGTGAAGAGCGGCCAAACATTTGAATATAATAATGGTGGCGGAACATCAATTACGAATCTAACTTCAGGTGACACGTATCATGCCGAAACTGTAGAAAAAGATGGAAGTGTTATTCGACCTGTGGAACATAGTCGACTAATTCGCTTATATACGAGTTCAGACTTTAGTGGCAGCGAAGTAAACTTAAATGGCACAGGTAATGCAGCACAATACCTATTGCCGAATAGCCCAATCCCAACTGCTACTGCACAAACTGATACTTGGAAAGCATCTACATATCTTCCAATTATTCAAGATATGAATTTACCTGAAACATCATCTACATATCAAATGCATGTTGGAAATGGTGCGGCAAACGAATATACAGTATTCCCAGGTGAACTTCTATACACTGGCACACGTGTTGAACACGATAAAAGAAGTGGTAGTGGCGGAAGTGGTGCTGATGAGCTTAAGCTTGAAGCAACGTTAAGTACAACCGATTCAAAGGTTTCACCAGTTGTTGACCTTGATCGTATTTCACTTGTAACATTTGATAATATCATAACAAATTCGAGTGAATTTGAAACTGTAAGAGATGGTGGTGAATCTGCCGCTCGTTACATTACGAAAAGAGTTATTCTTAAATCACCTGCAGATCAGGTTAATGTGTATGCTGATGTTATGCGTCCTGATGATAGCACTGATATCGAAGTTTACGCCAAGTACAAGTATCTTAATGATGACACACCATTCGATGCATTAGGATGGACGAAGATTAATCCAGTCGGTGACAATAAGCTTCCAGTAAATACAGACTTTGAATTTAAAGAAGTTGAATTTGAAGGTAATACTACGACAGAGTTTAACGAGCTTTCGATTAAGGTTCTGTTCAAATCTTCTGATAAGGCTTATGCGCCTGAGATCAAAAACCTTAGAGTAATCGCAACAGTATAATGTCAAATACGTATAAAAGAGATGAAGCTTCAGGAGCTCTCGTAAATATGAATATGCCTGCATATTCTGCACGGAAGCTCGCTAAAGAAAGAACAAAGACTATTGTTAAGCAACAAACACAAATTGATTCATTGCAAAGCGAAGTTAATGACCTTAAAGAAGCAATTCAACAATTATTAGATAAATAGAATATATGAGCAATACTCGATTATTTACAGATTTCAATAGTCCAGATACAGGAAATACTGAAGGAGGAGCTACTGAAGCAGGTATTACGCTAACTGACACACTTGAAGATTGGCGCGAAAAAACAAATGGTATCATCGAAAAAGTTAATGGCCTTGGCACTGAAGTAGTTAACATTTATTCTGGTCAGGTTGATGAGCATGCTATTAACTATAGCAAAATACAGGAGGTTAATCCTAAAAAGCTTTTAGGTAATACTGGCTCATCCAGCGGCGATGTGGCAGAAATTGAAATTGATGTGACTGCGAGTGGTCTTCAAGATTCTGATGTTACAATTCCTACGTCCAAGGCCGTTAAAGATTATGTTGATGATAGTGTAGGAAGTATAGTTCAACAGCAATATTTAAGAATAAACACCATTGATACCTTTAACGCAGAACTCATTGGTACTACTGGTGATAGGGTGACAACAGTGGCAAGCACAGCTGGTGCAAAAATGATAAACATGCAGGCCCTAAACTTTTCTCGTGATGGAACTACTGCTAAGGACATGTATGCAGGTGAAATATCGGCTCTTCGAGCATCTATAACTCCAGTGTACGCAAACTCATTGATTGCCATTGAAATGGTTATTTCGTGTGAAAGCAACCGTTACGATGCGGGGCTTTGGGTAGGTGAGCTCAATGCTTCTGACGAAATACAAATAATTACTAGATCAGGATACGAAGGCTATAATACAGCAGCCGCAACCGGCAGAAATAATTTTTATTCAAGTGGATTTTATGATGATAATGAGAGTAGCACTATGAAGTCTATTCCATTAACATACATTGATAAGCCCAATACGACAAGTGCCAAAACATACTCATTAATTTTTGCATCCGCATTAGCTAATTCATTTTTCACATTGAATCAAACCTTCTCCGGCCCATCACATCCGAACTCATTCAATTTTGAATATGGTGTTTCGACAATCTCCATAAAAGAAATTCGCCAATAAAAATCATATAACACAATTATGGCAACGTATTCAAATCTTTATATCGATAAAGGCTCAACATTTAAAACAGTTGTTGATGTTGAAAAAAATACTGGTAACGCAATTAATTTAACGGGTTATACTGCAAGAGGTCAAATGCGTAAGTCATACACATCGACCACATCAACGGATTTTACAATTTCAATTGATATAGCAAATAGCGAACTTGATGTTTCATTAACTGCAACACAGACAAATGCCTTAAAGGCAGGACGCTATGTATATGATATCGAAATTGAAGATAACAGTTCACCAGCTGAAGTAACACGAGTTCAGGAAGGACAGGTGATTGTAAGTCCAAGAGTAACATCATCAAGCTAACCTATAAATAGAGTTAAATGGCTAAACCAAGTACACGACAAGGATTGATTGACTATTGCCTCCGCGCACTTGGTCAACCTGTAATTGAAATTAATGTTGACGACGATCAATTAGAAGATCGTTTAGACGAAGCAATTCAGTTTTATCAAGAATTTCACGGTGATGCTGTAGTCCGCAATTTGCTTAAGCATCAGGTTACACAAACCGATATCGACAATAAATACATTGACATTGATTCGAGTGCAAACATTCTTTCAATTAATAATGTATTCAATATTGACAATAGTAATTCGGGCACATCTCTTTTTTCGGTAGACTATCAGATACACTTAAATGATGTATTTGATTTGAACGGATCATTCGGTGGTATTGTAAATTACGAACTAACTAAACAATACCTTTCTTTACTTGATCGAAACATCAATGGTGTTTATGAAATGATTGAGTATTCACGGCATAAGAATCGTGTTAACTTTCATGCTGATACGCTCAAAGATGTTGGTGTTGGAAAGTATGTTGTCTTTGATGGTTATAGCACCATTGACGAATCAGCGTTTACCGATGTCTTTAACGATATGTTTTTGAAAAAGTATACAATCGCACTATTCAAAAGGCAGTGGGGTTTAAATCTAATTAAGTTTGAAGGTATGGCACTTCCCGGAGGTGTCACATTAAATGGTCGCCAAATTTACGATGATGCTATTCAGGATATCGAAAAGCTCGAAGAAAAGATAAGGCTTGAACATGAAATGCCACCATTAGATTTTATTGGATAATTATATGCCTCGTAATACATATTTTAGTCTTGGTGAGACATCAGAAAAAAGACTCTATGAAGACATTACCATAGAGGCTCTTAAGATTTATGGCCATGATGTTTATTACATCCCGCGTAAAATCGTTAATACCGATGCAATTTTCAATGAGGATACGTTAGCTGAATTTGGCGAAGCGTTTGCTATTGAAATGTATGTCGAAAACACCGATGGCTTTGGAGGTGATGGTGATTTACTTACTAAGTTCGGCGTTGAAATACGTGATCAAGTAAATCTGATCATTGCAAATCGCAGATGGGAAGAGCTGGTTGGAAGATTTCAAACCCCAGGAGAATCCCGTCCACAAGAAGGTGACCTAATTTATTTTCCTCTTGTAAAAGGGTTGTTCGAAATCAATTTTGTTGAGGATGAAACACCTTTCTATCAATTGCAAAACGTGCCTACATTTAAATTATCATGCGAAACATTCTCATATGATAATCAAGAAATTGATACGGGTATCTCTGAAATTGACGATTTTGAAACGCAGTATGCTCTTCGGACTAAGATTAACCTAGGAAGTGGTAGTGGTGATCTCACGGTTGGAGAAAAAGTTACACAAACAAATACTACACCAAGTCCTGATGTGACAGTGACTGCGGAGATTGCTAAGGTGTATAAAGATGCATCCAATGTTATTACCGCCGTCGATGTTGTGAATCAGAAAGCAAGCGATAGCACAAATACAATAATTGCTGCGACTGCAGGAGGTGTTGGTAACCTTATTGGTACTAATTCACCAGCCGGTTCATATGCTGTTACGACAACAGACGCCTTCAATACCATTGACGACAATGATCCTTATGCAGATAACGTTGATTTTGAACTTGAAGGAAATTCGTTTATCGACTTTACATTAACTAATCCGTTTGGAATGCCTAACATAACTACATAATATGCTTGACGGAAATTACTTTTATAATAAAACTATACGCAAGTCAGTAGCAGTTTTTGGAACGATTTTCAATAATTTAAAAGTTGTTCGTGCAGGTGCTACCGAAGAGAAGGTGCCTATTGCCTATGGACCTCGTAAAAAGTTTTTGGCCCGTATCCAATCAGATACGGAAGCGGCCGGTGATAATACAATTGCCATTAAGCTTCCACGGATGAGCTTTGAAATCACCTCAATTGATTTTGATGCTGGCTCTGGATTGAATAAATTTAATAAGAGAATTTTAGGAGGAGTTGCTGATTCTACTACAAAGGTAAAGGTTGTAAATCAAAGTACGCCATACACGATTAGTATGCAACTCAATATTTTTGCAACAAACCAAAATGATGCTTTGCAAATCTTTGAACAGATTCTTCCATCGTTTAAACCCGAATATACAATTTCAGTAAAAGGTTTAGAAGGAGAAGGAACCGTAACTGACGTGCCAATTATTCTTACCGGCACAACAATTAGCGATGATTATGAAGGTGACTTCGAAACACGTCGCACTATTTTATACACCTTAGATTTTACAATGAAAGTGAGATTTATTGGAGGTGAAAGTGAACAAAACGTTATACGCACAGTCGATGTGTTTCTGTATGACGATGTTACAAACCCAGCAACTCAAAAAGCAAAAGCACCTTATGGTGTCGAAAATGAAAATGTTCGAGTTGCAGTTGCTACCAGCGATTCACCTCCTCTTGATTCCACTGATACTATAACTACAACATTTGGATTTGATCATGACTCACCGTGATAAGAATGAAATTATTGAAGCCCTTGAAGAAAATCTTGAAATCATTGACACCAACGCGAAATCAGTATCTCCTGACCAAATAACAAAGGACACTGAAAAGGATATTGAATATTCTCGTGATAAAATGAAGTCATTGATTGACCAGTCGTGTGAAGCGATTAATCAAATGATGGCCTTAGCGTCTGAATCTGAGCATCCTCGTGCGTTTGAGGTTTTATCAACAATGATAAAGCACACGAGCGAAATGACACAGGACCTTGTAAAACTACAAAAGACACGCAAGGATATTACACAAGATAAAAATACTCCAACCAATAGTACTACGAATAATGCTATTTTTGTAGGTTCCACAACAGAGCTACAAAGATTTCTTAAGAAAGAAGCAAATACTATTGATGTTGAAGAAGAATAAATAATTTAGATGGGAAATAAAGATGGCTCGTACATGGGCAATCCACAGATTAAGGCTGATGGATATGAACAGCACTATACAGAACACGAGCTGAAAGAATATAAGCGATGCATGGAAGACATCGTTTATTTCGCAGAAAATTACATTAAGGTGATCAACCTTGATAAAGGGCTTGTTTCGTATAAGCCTTATGGTTATCAGCGTAGTATGCTTAAGCAGTTCGATGAAAATCGTTTTAACATTGTTCTTGCTTGTCGACAATCGGGTAAATCTATTTCCTCGATCGTTTATATTCTTCATTACATCTGTTTTAATCCTGAAAAAACGGTTGCAGTTCTTGCTAACAAAGGTGCTACTGCTCGGGAAATGCTAAGTAGAATTACTTTAGCGCTTGAAAATTTGCCATTCTTTTTGCAGCCTGGGTGTAAAGCAGTCAACAAAGGATCTATCGAATTTGCCAATAACTCAAAGGTTGTTGCAGCTGCTACATCGGCCAGTTCAATTCGTGGTATGTCGGTCAACCTTCTTTTCCTTGATGAGTTTGCCTTTGTCGAAAATGCTGCAGAGTTCTACACATCGACGTATCCAGTTGTTTCATCTGGTAATGATACAAAGGTAATTATCACATCAACTGCAAATGGCATTGGCAATTTATTCTGCGCTTTATGGGAAGGCGCTCAAAAGAAATCAAACGAATTTGTCCCGTTTAGAGTAGATTGGTGGGATGTTCCTGGGAGAGATGAGACGTGGAAAGCAATGACAATTGCTAACACCTCTGAGCTTCAGTTCGAACAAGAGTTTGGTAACAATTTCATTGGAACGTCAAATACACTTATTTCATCAAACATTCTTATGGGTTTACAAATGGAAAACCCTCAGAGATATCACCGAGGTGTAAAGTATTATGAAGATCCGATTGAAGATCATCAATACGTTATGACAGTAGACGTTTCAAAGGGTAGAGGACAAGACTACTCAACGTTTACCATGATTGATGCGACATTTGGAAACTTCGATCAGGTTGCTACGTTTCGTGATAATATGATTTCACCAATGATTTTCCCTGATATTATTGTAAGGGTCGCGAGAGAATATAACGAAGCACTTGTTATTATTGAGAATAATGATGTTGGCATGGCTGTTTGTAATGATGTATATTACGAACACGAATATGAAAATACTTTTGTTGAGTCCACTGTCCGTAAAAATGGTATCGGTGTAATGATGACAAAAAGAGTAAAGCGTCTTGGGTGTTCTAATCTAAAAGATCTAATTGAGCTCGAGAAGCTAAGAGTTCGTGATGAACACACCATCTTAGAATTATCGACGTTTGAATCAAAGGGTAGCTCATACGAAGCGAAGGTCGGCAATCATGATGATATGGTTATGAACCTTGTTATGTTTGCTTGGTTTGTTTCTTCCGAGGCCTTTGGTGATATTTCAACAGTTGACTTGAAGCAAATGCTTTTCAAAGAAAAGATGGAACAGATCGAAAACGATGTGCCTCCCTTTGGTGTCATTACTGATGGTAGAGAATCTGATAATGCTTATGTAGAAATGCAAAACGAGATTAAAGCTTGGCATGATTTGTAAAAAAATAAAATTATAAATAGATCTATTGAAACTATCTTATAATGATTCAACAACTTAAAATTAACTTATTGAAAGGACAAAACTAATATGGGATTTCAGGTATCACCCGGAGTAGAAGTCAAGGAAGTAGACTTGACTAATGTGATTCCTGCAGTATCGACATCGATCGGTGCTTTTGCAGGTCACTTCAGCTGGGGCCCTGTTGGAGAAACAAAAACGGTTTCTTCTGAAAAAGAATTAACAGATGCTTATGGTGTTCCAACTGGTACAGCTACCGGTGGTGAATATGATAACTTCGTACCATTCTTGCAGGCCGCAAGCTTTTTAAAATACGGTAACGCACTTGTCGTTTCCCGTGCAATTGATGCTGCAGCACGAAATGCTGCTGGTTCGGCGCATGGAGAATCGACCGACGTTCACAGCGCATACATTGGTAATAAAGACACCTTTGATGGCATTACATTTACAACAGCCGATGGTAATTCGCCAGGCGAAGCAGTTAATGCAGCGGTAATTCATGCACGCTGCCCAGGTAAATTGGGTAATAGCTTAAAGGTTTCGATCGCTCATGCACTTACTAATAGTGGAAACTTTAACGACAGTGCTTTAAACAGTGTCGTATCTACCGCCGCTTCAACCACATCTTGGGCATCTACTAATGTAGATAGTTCAGCAAACGATGAAATTCATGTCGCTATTGTTGATGAAGATGGGCAAATTTCTGGTACAAAGGGCACAGTCCTTGAAATCTTTGAAGGCCTTTCTTTATATTCAGATGCAGTTAAAGATGGAGGAACTAACTATTACAAAACAGTAATTAATCGTGATTCCGAATATGCCTTTATCGGCGAAACAGCATTTAAAGAATATTTCCGTGCAAGTGTTAGTGGTGTAGATTATGCTCTTCCTGGAGAAGTTGGCATATCAACACAGAAAACATTTGGCGCCTTGGCTGCAACGTCAAGAATCACCACCGGTGTTGATGCTCAAGATTCACCGACCCTTGGTGCAATTGATGTTACAGTTAACATCACTGGTCCTAATTCGCTTACTGATGGTACATACACAATCGTTGATGATGTGGATACTACTGGTGTTTCGAATTCTCCAAGTACCAATAATGGTTCCGGTGCGAAATTTAAAATCACAATTGCAGGTGGTGGCGATTCGCCTGACCAAAACGAAATCAGTGTTAATGTAGTTGATGGTGGTTTCCAATATGCGGTTGATGATGAAATCGTAATTAGTGGAGCCTTACTTGGTGGTGATGCTACCGACAACATTGCATTAAAGGTTGTAAGTGTTGATAATGTAAATCTGCTTGACTTCTCGTTAGCCAATGGCACCGATGGTGACAGTACTGCTCAGGATGAAGGTCACGTTGTAACTGCATTGGCAGAATTTCAAGATCCAGAAAAAATCGATATTAACCTGTTGTTCGCAGAACAATTCGATGGTACTACTCTTGTTGGTGCAGAAATTGTTCGAATTGCTGGCACAGCACGTAAAGATTGTATAGGGTTTATTTCGGCTGATATTTCCTCTGATAGCGCCGATGAAGTAACTACCGATCATACTAGTTACAATAGCTCGTATGTTGTATGTGATAGTTCTGCAGTGTATGTTTATAACAAATATCGTGATGATTTTGTTTACATTAACGCTTCTGGTCACATGGCTGGTCTTTGCGCCCGAACAGATCAAACTAACGATGCTTGGTTCTCACCGGCTGGTTACAATCGAGGAAATCTTCTTGGTGTAACTAAGCTTAAGTGGAATCCAAACAAGACTGATCGCGATACATTGTATAAAGCTGGTATCAATCCGATCATTGCACAACCGGGGCAAGGTATCTTGCTTTTCGGTGATAAGACAAAGCAAAGTAAGCCTTCCGCGTTTGATAGAATCAATGTTCGTAGATTGTTTAACGTTATCGAAAAAGCAATTGCTACAGCATCTAAATTCCAACTGTTCGAATTGAACGATGAGTTTACTCGTGCAATGTTCCGAAACATGGTTGAACCATTTCTTCGGGATGTACAAGGACGAAGAGGAATCAATGATTTCTTAGTTGTGTGCGATGAAACAAATAACACTGGTGATATTATTGATACGAATAGGTTTGTTGCAGATATTTACATCAAGCCTGCACGTTCAATCAACTTCATCACTCTTAACTTCGTAGCAACTCGTACGGGAATCGAATTCTCCGAAATCGTTGGAACAGGTAACTAATAACAAGAAAGAATCATGGCAACTATAGACGAATTTAAAGCAAAACTCATTGGAGGAGGAGCTAGAGCAAACCTTTTTAAGGCAACTCTAACTTTTCCCGGTTACGCTGAAGGTGATACTGAATTAGCACAATTCATGTGTAAAGCAGCTCAATTGCCCGCAAGCGTTATTGGACAAATTGATGTTCCTTATCGTGGCCGTCAGCTTAAAGTAGCTGGTGACCGTACATATGAAAACTGGTCAATCACTATTATTAATGACACCGGTTTTGAAATTAGGGACGCATTTGAGCGCTGGCAGAATGGGATTAACACCCATCAAAGCAATACCGGTTTGACTAATCCCATTGATTACGAAACTGATATGCTCGTTGATCAACTTGACAAAGATGGAAGCTCAATTAAGCAATATACCTTCCGAGGTGCTTATCCAGTTAACATTTCTGCAATTGATGTGAGTAGCGAATCTGCTGACACAATCGAAGAATTCACGGTTGAATTGGCGTATCAATACTGGACGTCCAATACTACCTCTTAATAAAACACACTTACTGATGCACAGGGTGGAATAAAACTACCCTGTGCATCGGTATAAATAAATATATCATGGCAGTGAATTTATTCGGATACGAAATTAGCAAGAAGGTCTCAAAGGATGATTTGAGTAAAGACATAATTTCGCCTATTCCTAAATCAAATGAAGAGGGAGCTACTAATGTAACAGTGGGTGGTGGATATTATGGTCAGTTTGTTGACCTTTCCGGCACTGATGCTCTTTCAGATCACGACATTATTCATAAATATCGTGAAGCTTCTTTACAACCAGAATGTGATTCTGCTATCTCTGATATTGTAGATGGTGCAATTGCAGCGAGTGAAGATTCTTCGCCAGTTAGTTTAAAACTTAAAGACCTTAAACAACCGGATACAGTAAAGAAAAAAATTCAAAATGAATTTAATGATGTCTTACGGCTTTATCGTTTCAATCATAACGCGCCTGAATATTTTCGTAATTGGTACATTGATGGAAGAGCATATTTCAATGTGATCATTGATGCCAAAAATCCTCAAAAGGGTATTTCAGAAATCAGGGCGGTTGAAACAACTCATATGAGTAAAGTTCGAGAAATTAAAAAGGAAGTTGATCCTAAAACTAAACTCGAAATTGAAAAGGTTGTTGACGAATACTATGTGTATTCGCCTGAACATGGTAATACAACTCAAGATCAGATTAATGGTGTTAAGTTTGCTAAAGATGCAATCATTCACGTAACATCCGGTCTTCAAGATTCAACCAAGACACGCTCAATTGGCCATTTGCATAAGTCACTTAAACTTGTGAATCAGCTCCGCTACATGGAAGATTCACTTGTGGTTTATCGTGTTTCTCGTGCACCAGAACGTAGAATTTTCTACATTGATGTAGGTAACCTTCCAAAGGGTAAGGCAGAAGAATATGTTCAACAAGTTGTTTCGCGTTATCGCAATAAACTTGTATATGATGCATCAACGGGTAACATCAGTGATGATCGTCGCCACATGTCAATGCTTGAAGATTTCTACCTTCCACGAAGAGAAGGTGGCCGCGGTACGGAAATTACAACATTGAGCGGTGGTGAAAATCTTGGTCAGATTGAAGATGTTCAATTCTTTCAACGTAAACTTTATCGTGCTTTAAACGTGCCTGTTGCACGATTAGAACAAGATACCGCATTTAGTATTGGCCGTGCAACTGAGGTTTCTCGAGAAGAAGTTAAATTCCAAAAGTTCATTGATCGTTTAAGAAAGAAATTCTCCTTTATGCTCATTGACGCTTTAAGAATTCAGCTTATTCTTAAAGGTATTATCACTGAACGTGATTGGCCTACCATTGAAGAAAGTATTAACGTTGATTTCCTTGAAGACAACTACTTCGCGGAAATGAAAGAATTTGAAATTCTTCGCGAACGCTTAGAAATGGCGCAAATGATGGAAGATCTGGTTGGTAAGTATATTTCAAACAAGTATGTTCGTCAAGTTATTCTTCGTCAAACCGATGAAGAGATTGAACAGCTTGATAAAGAAATTGAAGAAGAAGGCAGTGGAGAAGAAGATGGTGATGACTTTTAACTAAAAAATAATTCATAAAACATATAAATAGATACTATGGCTAAGCAAACAATTACAAATAGTGGTCAGCCGGATTCCTTTAGTGTTAATGGAGGCTTGCATTTTTTAAGCGTCTCCGGAACCTTTGATGGTGCAACTATTACATTGCAATACCGTCGAGATTCCGATTCAAGCTTTATTGCACTTCAGGATGATGGAAGTACTAAATCGATCACAGCAGCAATTAATGAAAATGTCTATCTCCCTGGTGGAGATTTAAAAGCTGTTGTGGCCAGTGCTGGAAGCTCCACAAATATTACATTCGAATTTTATAAAGTTACTGCATAGTAATATGCCTTTTAAATCAACAACGTGGAATACATTTATTTCACCATTTTCAAATAGCTTTACGAACACCTTTTTTGGGCTATCATATAGTTCCCATTTGTTAAATCAATATCCTGGTGCTTCTGCAGCATATTCGCTGCAAAACATTGGAGGCGGTGGTAACGTTATTCGTGCAAGACGTTCCAGCGATAATAGCGAGGATAATTTTTCGGCTACAGATATTACTGGTGGTGCTCTAGCTACATTTGCTGGTGCCGGAGATGCATTTGTTACGACGTGGTATGATCAAAGTGGTAATGGGCAAAACGCAACACAAACTACAGCATCGGCACAACCAAAGATCGTAAATAGTGGTTCTGTTATTACGAACTCCAATGGTAAAGCAACCGTGTCATTTGATGGTTCTGGCGATTATTTGCAAATGCCATTTGCCACAGGGTCAAACTCTGGCCATTTGATGTCTGCAGTTTGCGAACCCGTAAACAATACCACAAATCAGTTCCTACTTGACTTTCGCGATGCCAGTAATGACGGCATTACTTTGCTTGGTTTATCGTCGGGCCTTATTCACCATAGAAGCAATGCCGTAAAAGCACAGCAAAATTATGATGCAGATGTTCAACTGTTTACTGGTGAATACACGGGAACAGATTTGACCGCATACGTTGACGGGGCGGGAGGAACCACACTTACAGGAGCAAATACAAACGCGACAACTAACGGGCGGATCGGCTCTGTATCTTATGGGGTTACCCTGACTTGGAATGGCACAATTTCAGAAATTGTTATTTACCTTACAGACCAATCAGCAAATCGCGCCGATATTGAATCCAACATTGCTGGACGCCACGGAATTACTTTACCATGAAATATCTAATTCTAAGTCAGGGCGAGCAACACGCCAAAGCGTTATCTTCTGCGATGTGGAGATTAACTCGTCCTAGTGGCAACGATGCAACCGAATACTATGTTGATTGGCACGTTCACACAGATGGCCGGGCAGCACTTAGTGTATTAGGCGAGGTCAGTTATCAACTTGAGGGCGAAAATGGCGAGACCATTTATCAGTGCACTGAAGATCAGCCTATTCATGAAGATTGCGATGTTCCTGCTTTTCGTGCGCTTATTGAGGATGCCGTAACGTTAGAAGAAGCTAATGCGATCGAAACTAACATCGAAGATGCAAAGGGTGGTAGAATATCTTTCCTTCAAGTAATTATTGAATCTCCTAGCTTGTCCGCCAATCTTAGAACCAAGGCAGAAATGGATGCTGATGGGTGGTTTCCAAATAACAATTGGATCTAAGGCAATATGTCCAAATAGAAATTAAAACTAGTATAAATAAATTAACCAATAAATAATTATGTCAGACGTTACAGTAAGTGCCAATGTTGATACATTTTTGCAATCTGCAAACAATGCGGCTATGCGAAGTAATTTGGATTTAGATAATAACTACGTTAAACTGACCGGCACTCAAAGCATTGGTGGTGCAAAAACATTTTCAAGTAATGCTGTTTTTAGTGCTAATCTCACCGTGGACACTAACACACTGCATGTTGATTCGTCAAATAACCGTGTAGGCGTTGGAACAGCCTCACCATCTTATGCGTTTGATCAGGCAGGTAACGCAGCACTTGGTTCTGGAACATTGTATGTCGATTCGGGCGGCAGTGTAGGTATTGGAACAACCTCACCATCAACCGCGCTTCATGTTGCTAATGATATTACTGCTGGTAGTTTTGTATATACTGGTGATCTATCGGTAACCAATAATGCAACTGTAACTGGATATCTTGCCTGCTCTACTTTTCGTGATGGAGGAGGTAGTAGCCAATGGGGTTCGGAAAGTGGTGGGACTTTCACCTTTAGTGGTGGAGTAAATATAGGTGGTCAAGCTGAAGCGTCAAGTCAAGCTGCAAGCACAGATAATTCGCTAATGACTCGTAACCTAGTCGATACCGACAGATGGCTAAACTCTGCAAGATTGTGGAACCCGTTGGTTATACCATCATTTACTAAAACTGGAACTGGATCAGTAAGTCAAACAAGTGCTGGTGATGCTTGGGTAGTGTTGCAATCTGGCACGAGTAATAGCGGTTATGGTAAGGCGGTGATTGGTCGTGGCCTTAATAGCGCACCCGGTCTTTCAGGTGCTGGTATATACTTTAGCAAGCCAATAGGTCTTTCTTGTAATATCTCTAAGTTTGCAGCCAATGACGAATCGAATCGAATTAGGATAATTGTTGGAACAGGTACAGGTGCACCTGCAGCATCAGGTGATGATCCAATTAGTGATGACGGGTTTGGAGTTGAGATAAAACGCAATGCCACACATACGCAATGGAGAGTATTTGCACATAACGGAACCACCCTTACAGCAACAACATTTGCAAATCTTTATTCTGGAACGAGATTGCAACCACAAACTTTAGCAATTTATAGTAACGCATCTGGAACCATAACAGCGTATTATGGCAATTATGGCGCTGATAGTTTTAGCACGATTACGACCACAGGCGGTCCAACTGGAACGGGCGCATCTGCTACATCACGAGCTGCTATAGAAGTAGCAAATTCATCTTCTGGAACAGCAACCTCCAAGGCCAATGTTTACAGCTGCAAAATTTATACACCTGACAACTAATTAACATAAATACAATCATGGCACTAATACCTAAATCAACTCAAGTCGCTGTTCGGATTGAAGAAATCAACGAGCAGACAGTTAGCTTTTTGCGTGCACAAGCAAAAAACGCTTATTCACTTGTTACTACTGAAGGCGAAGAACAAGCAATTCTTGATGTTCTTGGTACACAGGCAGTTGAAGCAATTACTGTTTACAATACTCTTTACACCGCGCTCGATTCTCTTGGTCAAGCTGATGGTTTGACCGCACACAACCCTGAAGTGTTTGTGACTAATGCAGATGGTAGCGTTACCTACGTTGCGCCAAACGACTCTCCTTCAGAGTGAAGTTAAAAATTAAATTATTATAAATATATTAGAATATGAAAGAAGACGCAGAAAAAGTATTTTCAAGCATAGTTCAAAATAAGCCTATTCAGGCTTCTAAAAATTTTAAAGACGCGATCGATAGTAAATTGAAAACCGCTTTGGAAGTAAGAAAGGTCGGTTTAACCTCAGACATTTACAATAGATCTAAAGAAAAATGAAACTTATCACAGAACACTTAGAATCGCTTGAATATATTACCGAAGAAAAGAACGGTAAGAAGGACGTCTATATTGAAGGTGTCTTCATGCAAGCAGAAAAGGAAAATCGCAATAAGCGAATTTATCCAAAAGGAGTTCTTGAAAGCGCATGTGATAAGTATGTTAAAGAACAAGTTAAAACGGGAAGAGCAGTTGGTGAATTAAATCACCCTGATGGTCCTACAATTAACTTAGATAAAGTTTCACACAGAATTACCGAGCTTAAGTGGCAAGGTAATGATGTTGTTGGAAAGGCACTTATTCTTGACACACCGATGGGCAAAATTGTGAAAGGTCTCGTTGATGGTGGGTGTAAGTTAGGTGTCTCAAGTCGTGGTATGGGTACTGTTGAGAATCGAAATGCAAAGACATTTGTGAAAGATGATTTTATTCTTTCAACTGTCGACATTGTTCAAGACCCCTCTGCTCCTAGTGCCTTCGTTGAAGGTATCATGGAAGGAGTTGAATGGGTTTGGGAAAATGGCATTTTAAAATCTCAGCAAATTGAAGAATATGAGACTGAAATTAAAAAGGTTCCACTTGGGCGGATCAGTGAAGCACAGGAACGGATCTTTAGTGATTTCCTCTCCAAACTCTAATTCAAAACAATTAATATGTTAGACGAAAAACAAACTGTCGAAGATATTGAAGAGATTGATCTCGTTGAGAATCAGGAGCTTGAACAGGATACACCTGAAGAAGTTTCTGAGACAACACAAGATCTGTCTGATTCAATCTTAGATGTTCTCCTTGGCGAAGCTAAGAAGAACGAGGAAGACGAAAAAGAAGACGAAGTCGAAGAGGATGCTCACGAAGACGAAGATGAAGTCAAAGAGGGTGCCCACGAAGATGAAGTCGAAGAAGACGAAGACGAAGTTAAAGAGGGTGCTCACGAAGATGAAGAAGAAGACATCGAAGAGGGTGCCCATGAAGAAGAAGACGAAGTCGAAGAGGATGCTCATGAAGATGAAGTCGAAGAGGATGCTCATGAAGATGAAGTCGAAGAAGAGGAAGAAGATGAAGTTGAAATGCCTGAAGACAAAACAAAGGGTGGTATTCTTTCCGCCAGTTTTGATGCGTTAAAAGGCATGAAAAAGTCCCAATTGGTTTCTGCTTATAAGGCAATCAATCCTATAGCAGAAGGCGAACATGAAGAAGATTCTGACATGCCTAAAACTAAGGCTGACATGATCAACGCCATGTATGGTCAACTTAAGGCCATGAAAAAGGACGAGCTTACAGCTTCTTATAAAAACATCATGGCATCACATTGCAATGAAAGTACTGAAGAAGGTGCAAATGCGCTTGAAGAAGATCTTTCAGTGCTTGTTGATGCTGAACAAAACCTCACCGAAGACTTCAAATCAAAAGCCGCTACTCTATTCGAAGCTGCTTTGGCAAACCGTGTAACTTCAATTAAAGAAGAACTCGAAGAACAGTATAACGAAGATCTAAAGGAAGAAGTTGAATACATTCGTGAAAAACTTGTGACTAAGATCGACGATTATCTTTCTTACGTTGTTGAAACTTGGATTGAAGAAAACCAAGAGTTTGTTGATAACAAACTTCGTACAGAGATTACCGAAGACTTCATGTCTGCACTTCAAGGTGTGTTCACAGAACATTACATTGAAGTTCCTGAAGGCAAGAGGAATTTGGTTGATGAACTTTCCGAAGACCTTTCTTCGGCAAATGAATCTTTGGCTGATGCACAAGAAAGTAACATTATTCTTTCGGAGAAAGTCGTTTCTCTTGAAAAGGAAAAGGTTATTACTGAAGCATCGTCTGATTTGGCAACTACAGAAAGTGCAAAACTTGCTTCAATGGTTGAAGAAATCGAATTTGTCGATGCTGATACCTTTGCAGATAAAGTTGCTACAATTAAGGAAAACTTCTTTTCCGATTCCAATAAGGAAGAAACTCCAAACGTTGAAACTAAAAGTTCAACACAAACCCAAACCATCGTAGAAGGTGCTGGTGATCCTAATGCTAAATTATCTTCGGATATGCAAAAGTACACCTCTGCCCTTTCACGTTTCAAAGACTAACCCAAAACAACTAGAAAAAACTATTATGCTAAACGCAGAAAAAGAACTAAGTAAGTGGGCTCCAGTGCTTGATCACGCGGATGCTCCTGCTATCAGTGATAGCTATAAGAAGGCAGTGACTGCCAAGCTTCTTGAAAATACCGAAGTTGCACTTCGCCAAGAAGCCGCTCACTCATCCTTCACTCTTACAGAGGATGCACAACAAAATACAGGTTCTATTACGACTCCTGATCCAGTGCTTATTTCTCTTGTACGTCGTGCAATGCCAAACCTCATCGCTTATGATGTTGCTGGCGTTCAACCAATGAGCGGACCAACCGGTCTTATCTTTGCAATGAAGCCACGTTTCGGTGATGGTACAGCAATCGTTACTACCGATACTGAAGCATTCAAGAATGAGCCTGACACAGACTTCTCTGGTACAGGTACTCACGCTGGTCAGCTTCTTGATTCCCCTGGTCACTTCGGTGAAGCAACAGGTTCAACTGGTACCGGTATCGCTACTGGAACTGCTGAAGTTGAAACTTCACTTGCTGAAATGGGTTTCACCATCGAAAAAGCAACTGTTACTGCTAAGACACGTCAACTTAAGGCTGAGTACTCAATGGAGCTTGCTCAAGACCTTAAGGCTGTTCACGGCCTTGACGCTGAGTCCGAGCTTGCTAACATCCTTTCCGGTGAAATTCTTGGTGAAATCAACCGTGAAGTTATTCGCGAGATTGTGACCACTGGTAAGAGCTTCCAAGGTGCAGCAGCTGCTGCCGGTAAGTTTGACCTTGCCTCTGACGCCGATGGCCGTTGGTTGCAAGAAAAATTCCAGTCGCTTATCTTCCACATCGAACAAGCTGCTAACAAGATTGCAACTGAAACTCGTCGCGGAAAAGGTAACTTCGTTATCTGCTCCAGCAACGTTGCTTCTGCCCTTGCTGCCGCTGGTAAACTTGTATTCGGTGGTGAAGGTGAACTGAGTGTTGATGCCCTTGGTAACACATTCGCTGGTACTCTGAATGGCCGCCTTAAGGTTTATGTTGACCCTTATGCTGGTAACGATTACGCTACCGTTGGTTATAAAGGTGCTTCTGCATACGACGCTGGTCTGTTCTACTGCCCATACGTTCCTCTTACTATGGTCCGTGCCGTTGGTGAGAACAGCTTCCAACCGAAGATTGCCTTCAAGACACGTTACGGTCTTGTGCAAAACCCGCTGAACGAAGTGTTCAACTCACCTGGTCTCAATAAGACTAACGTCTACTATCAGACCTTCAACGTTAATAACATTAACAATGACAATACCTAAGATTTAAACTCTTAGTCTTGGGGGTCCCCGAAAGGGGGCCCCCTTTTTTTATAAATAATATTATGGCTACAACAGTAAAGAAAAATTTAACGACCAATATTAATTATCTTACGCCAATTGGTTTTAAGCTTACTATTAATCTTGAAAAGTATGGAAATACAGAATACTTTTTAACGACGTTTAATTTGCCAGACATTTCGACTGGTGAAATTTCTGTTCCATTTCGAAATGCTATTAGTTATCAGCCGGGTGAAACTCGCCAATTCGGGCAATTGAATCTTAGATTTATTATTGACGAAGATATGAACAACTATAGCGAAATGTTTAATTGGTTAAAGGCGAATACAGAGAAAACTGAAAAGGCCGATATGATTCTATCTGTCATGTCTGCACACAATGTTGTAAACAAACAATTCCAATTTAAAAATGCCTTTCCTATCTCGTTAAGCGGAGTTGAGTTCAATACTCAATCAACGGATGTAGAATACCTACAGTCTGATGTTTCGTTCCGTTATGATGAATTTGTGATTATTAAATAAAATATGAATCTTGATAAAATCCTTGAAATGTGGAAAGAGGACGTCGTAATTGACGATGTTTGCCTCGATGAAGAAACGATTAAGTCTTCAAAATTACACGCGAAATACCTTGAACTCTTTTCGATGGCGAAGCTGCAATTGAAAAGAAAAGAAATCGAACATGAGTCCATAAAAAAGGACAAGTGGTTATACTATAATGGTAAGATGACGCAGCAGGATATGGATAAACGTAATTGGAAATACGATCCATTTGATGGTATGACAAAGCCTCTTAAGTCAGACATGGATATGTACTATTCAACTGATGAAGATCTTACTCGTATTAAAGCCCAGATTGATTATCAGAAAGCAATCATTGAAACACTCGAAGAAATTATGGGTAATATTCGGTGGAGACATACTCACGTTAAGAACATTCTAGACTTTAAGAAGTTTACATCAGGAATGTGATGTTATACGTAACTAAAAAAGACGAATCTAAAGTACTGCTGCGTAGTGACGATAGTGGTATACTAATGGAGTTGAGCGAGTACTTTACGTTCTACGCAGAG
>Ga0208793_1000374_pt1 | contig 30525 bp, 32 predicted proteins | sample 17_taG_FD_184092 | JGI IMG/M metagenome (GOLD analysis project Ga0208793, IMG submission 184092) | Marine viral communities from the Subarctic Pacific Ocean - 17_ETSP_OMZ_AT15314 metaG (SPAdes) (version 2) | ecosystem: Environmental > Aquatic > Marine > Oceanic | place: Pacific Ocean | collected... | reverse complement strand
AATTTGCATAAAGAATATTGTCGTTTACATTTAGTGGAGACCTTGACGTATCAACCATAGTCCATTGACTTGTAGAGTTAGTACGTTTAGTGATTACAAAAGCAGGTTTGAATCCTGTGTAGATAAATGGGCCATCGCTACTGCCGTTACCTGTGTAGCTACCGAATGATGAGTAGCCTTCTATTTCTGCAAAACAGTAGGCTATGTAGTTTCTACCGTTAGTATTTACAGCTTCAACTCCGGCGGTGGTTCCATTTATGAATCCAAAAGTATTTGCATCTACGTTTCTTATCCCACCGTCAGTTGCAGCAGAGGATTCGGCATTAGTAAGGTTTAAATACATCCAATAATTTGCAGATAAATCTTTGTGCCAAACTCTCCAGTTATTAGCGACCTGTCGATCTTTAACTATAATCATCGAGGCAGACGAACCTAATCCATGTCCAACTGTGCTTGATGCACTCCCATCACCTTCGTAACTTACAATACTGAATCCAGCCGTAGTGTTTGCAGAAACTGTGGAATCTATATCACCTACTGAGTTACTGACACCAGAGCCGTTGGCTTTCCAGTTCCATGCAACATAACTTCTTCCAGGATAATTATTGTAACCAGCAGTGTCGTTAGGTACTGTAAAACCATCAGAGTCAAAAGATGTTAATTGATAAGGATAACCATCTTCTACTCCTGTAGTGTTAGTGGTTAAACTTTTATGCGCTCCTCTGACTTGATCGTACAAATAATGATAATTTCCTGCCAGTCTATTTTTAATCCAGACAAAACCAGTAGCGAGACCTGCATCAATACTCTGAGCATTACCGTTTCCGTTGTACAACACAGTATTAAAGTAATCTGATCCATCCTCAATAGTCGAGTCAGGCAGGTTAAACGTGTTGAGCTTTAAGAAACCTGTTGGTGGTGTGTACTTGAATGGGCGTTGTCCGAAGTTGGCAGTAACCTTACCTGATCCCCCGTAAACAGCAAAAGCAGGTATAAACTCACCACTAATTCCTGTAAATGCAACACCTTGACTAACATTGTTTTTGTAAAATTCAATAGTTCCTGCGTCTAAATCTAATGCTATTCCTATTAAGTCACCAGTAGTAAAGGTTGTACCATACGAAGAATTAGCGGCATTATGTACTTTTTTACCAACAGAGTAGTATCCATATCCCGTAGACCATTCTTGTATGTCATCAGTAGATTGAAAAAAGACATCGCTACCGACTATACCTATCTGCATATAGGTGCCTCTTGTAATTACATGAGCTTCCCAATACCACTTACCACTGCTGACAGCTACTGTTCCACCACGCGATTGCCAGTTTGCTACCGTAGACAACAGAGTCATATTACCGTCACTGATTGTACCAATGCCGTTTAACGCATTCATCGTGCAAAAGTTAGCAGCGTTCTCATCGACCAGACTTGGTGTGTCCTTCATCAAGTCATAGGTGGTCTCAGACTCAGCGTTACTGTTGATGTTGTTAGGCAGCCAGTTGTTCTTGTTACCAGACGCATCAAAGTTAAACTGTGCATCCGCAGTGTCCGCAAACGCCATGTAGATGTAAGTACCACCACTTGCGTTTGTTTCTGTGCTAGTGCCAGTAATTTCAAAACCGGTATCAGTAAATTTAACGTAAGCCGTTCCTACAGTATTTTCTGTATCTGTGGTATTTGCTCGTAACGCTGTTGTATTAGCTGTGCCTGTTGGACTCCTACGGCTGTCTGAAATGTTCCAGTTGCTAGTAGAGTCAGTTCTTTTTGTCATAACAAATGCTGGTCGAAAACCAGTAGTCACTGACAAACCTGCACTACCTGTGCCTGTGTACTTATCAAACTTGCTGTAACCAGCGACTGAGTGAAAGCAGTAGGCTATGTAACTATGGGCTGCATTTAAAGCAGATGAAGTACCTACCGTAAATACTGAAGACGTAGGAGCGGTGTCGTTCCAATACACAGAACCGTTTAGTCTGGCGTTTGTAGTGTTTAACCGCATCAAGTAATCTTCTGGAGCAGTTGCATCTACGCCTACATGGTAAACAGACCAGAAATTACCAGCGTCTCTGTCTTTAACTATGACCATTTCTGGTGTACTGGAAAGACCATGACCAATTGTGTCAGTCGCTCCACCAGTACCTTCGTAACTTACAATACTAAAACCTTTATCTGGATTTGCTTTGACTCGGCTGTCTATTGATCCATCATCATTCAGTGGGCTAACGTGGTCGGAGTAACTGCCCTTAAACGCCATGTAGATGTAGTTGTTACCAGATCCGTTAACAGTTGGATTTGTACTTTCTATTTCAAAACCAGTGTTTGTAAATTCTATTCCATCACCAATTCCAGATGCTTCGACTAAAGCGTTATTTGGTTGAATGTATTTGTTTGCAGGATTAAACGAATTTCTAGTGCTGTCAAACAGCATCCAATCTGACGCAATATTTGTACATTTGATCAATAAAAACCCTGGACGAAATCCAGTTGTAACTGCCTTACCAACAGAACCTGTGCCTGTGTAACTATCAAACTTAGATACGCCTGAGACTTCTGCAAAACTATACATTACGATGTTATCGTTAATGACCGCAGCAGCGTTAATACCCATTGTTGTAGAAGTGGCTGGGTTAGAAGCAAAGTACCCACCATTTATTTCACCATTAGTTCCATTTAAAACTAAAGCTCTACCCGTTGCTGCATTAGGTAAATCTTTGTGCCAAACCCACCAGTTTTGTCCAGCAGTACTTCTTGACTTATAAATGACCATTGCTGGTGCAGTTCCTAAACCATGTCCAATTGTAAAAGGAAAAGAACCGTAAGAAGAACCAGTTGTAGCTGTAGCAATACTAAAACCTTTATCTGGATTTGCTTTAACTGTTGAGTTTATATCGCCAGTGGTATTTGTTACTGGATTACCGTCACCAGCATCCCATGCCCATGCGACATAGTTACTACTAGTAGAGTTTAAATTACCAGTAGATGTGCCAAAAGAAAAACCATCAGTATCAAATGAAATTAAAGAATTTGTTTGATCGTACTCTGATGCGGTAGTGTCTGATTGGAGTCTTAAGTTTGGCCCTCTAACAGAATCAAACAGCATCTGATTTTGTGCTGTTCCATCTCTGTTCTTAATCCAAACCAAGTCAGGACTAAAACCAAATCCTTTGAGAGAAATAGCTCCACCAGAGCCTTTATAAAGAATGCTACTGTGACCTGTGCTAGGTTGGTTGTCTCCAGCATCCCATGACCAAGCAACATAAGTTTGGCCTGATTGGTTAGTTCCGCCAGACAATCCTGTTGTAAACCCATCCGTATCAAAAGACGTAAGCTGTGTTGTTGATGTGTTTTCTGCGGATGTTGAATGCGAACCTAAATATTTACCTGCACCGCGCAATGTATCAAACAAAGAATGACCTGATGAGCTAGACCGTTCTTTAATCCAAACGAAATCTGGCGTAAATCCATACCCATCAATACTTTGCGAACCACCGTTGCCTGTGTACAACACTGTGTTCTGTAATTCAGCCTGTGTCGTTGGCTTCATCGGTAAATAGAAACCATTTGTGCCGTGTGTGCCTGTGTACTTTTTAGCCTTCCAAGTACCGTTGGCATCGTACTCACCAAAATCTGTTGGATCTAATGCTTGACCGTCAATACAATTAAATTCTGTTAAGTAGCCGTCAAAATCGTTATATCCGTCAAGCCTGTTGCCTATTTCATGTGGCGTTGCTGCGTTTACATAGGAAGCAGGATTAGAACCAAAAGTACTTGTTCCGAAAGTTTGAGAAACACCGTTGACATATACAGCATAGGATTGTCCATTGCGTACAATTACAAAATGATACCAAGCAGAAACATCACGGAATAAAGCATTAGTTCTGTAATCAGAAATCTGAGCATTACCTCTGGTCAACTGAACACGTAATGTGTCATCAGTCTTAAAGTGAAAACCTTCAAAGTCGTTTCCAGAATTAAAAGGACCAGCGTTTAAAATATATTGATCTGTTCCTAAAGTTCCTCGTTTAACCCAAACGCTACAAGTCCAGATTGTTGTTGAGGTAGGTGTAGCTGTATTTGTTCTAGAAAGACTGGCATCAGACGCACTACGAATTCTCAGACTATCTGTGATCTCATAGTCATCACCAGATGCACCAAAGCCAACAGGCAATAAACTCATGCAAAGCTCCTGCTCACAGATACATAAGCATTAGTGCCGTTATCAAAGTAACTTAGCGTGTAGACACCAGCAGTCGAGATTGCTGTTAAGTCAGCAGCGTTAATCTTGGTTGTACCAGCAGCAGCAATAGCATGACCACCAGAATTGTCTAACCAGATGAATCCACTCTGACCTGCTAAATGATTAGTAAATGTTAATGTGCCACCACCAGTTGGTGTGCAACTGAAGTTGTTACCTGCAGATAAATCAAAAGATAAATCGTTGTCTGTGACTACCGCACCTCTAGCATTACCGCTAACATCTATAGTGGCAGTAGGATTAGTTGTACCAACACCAACGTTGCCACTGCTGTCGATGCGCATACGCTCAACTGGAGAGGCGTCAGAACCAGAGTCAGTTGAAAAACTTAATTCAGCTACAGAAGCTCCTGAACGCCAAGCACCTACATCAACAACACTTGAACCTTTGTACTGTAAATACAAACCCGTATTTGTATAGGCAGTTGCTGCACCTTGAGCAACTATTGCGCCAGCAGTTTCAAGACTATTAGCAGGACTACTAGTGCCAATACCTACGTTGCCACTAGAGTCAACAACAAGTTTGTCTGTGTCTACTGTTAAACCATCAGAAACTACAGTACCTGTTACGTCAACGCCTGTTGAGGTTGTGGCGAGTTTGTTTGAGCCGTTGTGGTATATTCTAAATGTTCCACCAGTAATGCCTTGGAAATAAGGTACATCGCTATTATTGTATGCGAGAAGATTGTTAGCCTTAATTTTAAGACTTCCAGTACCGCTTCCACCTTCAGCAATGTAGCTGTTGCCACTATCGTGATAAATCTGCAAATCAGACCCAGCACCAAACACAGCCTTGTCGTTGTCACCAAAGTTAATATTATCAGTAGTAGTTAAACCAGCAAATGATGGACTATCACCAGTCTGTATCGCACTATCTGCTAATGTACCTTGTGCAGCAGTAGCATAGTCTGTTGAATCAAATGCTTTAACTTGTGCTAGGTTAGTAACCTCACTGTCCATCAGCGCACCAGCAGCAGTTACGTTAGTACCATCTGTTACGTCAGCAGCAGTCTCGATACCTGCTAACTTAGTTTCTTCAGCAGTTGTGTAGGATGCAGTGGTAGCATCAAGTACAGCAGAGTGTGCTTGTACGTCAGAGCCTATAGCTAAACCAAGATTAGTTCTCGATGTGCTTGCACTAGCTACGTCATTTAAGTTATTAGCAGCTTGTAGTCCACCACTACCTGTTGTAATGGTTTGCCATGCAGACCCTGTGTAGGTCATCATGACTTCAGTAGTAGTATTAAAATATAACGCACCAGTAGTTAACGCACCACCATCATTATCTACTGTAGGATCAGATGACTTAGCACCTAAGTACCTGTCATCAAAATCATCATAAGAAGCTGCAGCAGCAGTAGCAGAACTAGCAGCAGCCGTTGCAGAAGATGCAGACGCTGTAGCAGAACTTGCAGATGCTGTAGCAGATGTTGCAGAATTACTTGCAGATGTTGAAGATGCTGTTGCTGAGTTATCAGCAGAAGTGGCTGAAGAGGCAGCAGCATTAGCAGATGTAGTGGCTTCAGCAGCTTTAGCCGTGGCTACACTAGCTTGATTAGCTGCGTCTGTTGTTGCATCTCCTGACCCTCCAGCCCCTCTATATATAGCCATTATACGCCCTTACTTAGTTGCAATGTACATCGTGACTTCAAAACCAAATCTTATCTCAGTGTATTCAGGTTTAGTCCACATAATGTTTCCTTTGTCGTAGTTTAAGTAGTTGTTGTTTCTTGTGATTGTCTAGCTCACGCTTACGGCAGAAGTCTTGCCAAGTCATAACACCCTCCTATAAAGAAAGATGCGTTCCTTCGGTTTCCCTACTTCCGTCCGTTAGGATGAACGACAATGATAAAACTCCCTAGACCTTGTGAGTCTAGGGAGATACCTACTTAATTAAGCAGGAACAGCTAGAGCAACAGCAGAACTGTCACGTAACTCAGCTACACCGTAAAGCATATCTGTCGTGAACAATGTTGCAAGCCATTCTTGCTTGTACTGGGTCTGTGAACGTACACCCATCTGCTCAGCAAGACAGAAAGCATCTTTATGAGCCATGAGACAAATACGGTCAGCACCAGAGTTACCAGCACCTGAGTCAGCGTTGGTTGTCACAAAGGCTTTAACACCATAGAGATCACCAATTTGACCATTACGGATCGTGTTGTTTGATCCCTGCTCACCAACAAAAGACTCAGAACTGAATCTGTCAATACCCATCAAGGTATTTCTTGTTGTAGGTGGAACGATCAATAAACGATCTGTCATTGGTACGTCAGCATCATCAAGTCTTTGGATCGAACGTCTTACACCAGCATCAGCCAATGCAGCAGCATTAGAAGAAGTAGAGTTGTAGACGGTAGTTCCGTTAGAACCGATAAATGCGTTAGTCGTAGTAGCTGCTGTAGAGTACGCAGTACCTGAACCAGCAGTACGACCTAGCTGAATCAAGTCAGTATCAACTTGTTTAGCAATAGCAAAACCAGCGTCATCAGTGTAGAACTTTCGTAGAGAGCTAAGAGCTTGTGTCTCAACAATGTCCTCAATGAAACGTGAGTATTCGTAGTGCTTGTTGATGTTGACCAGAATCTCGTTCTCAGTTGCAGCAATAAGCGTTACCTGAGTTGATGCTGCCTTTGCAGACGCTGCACCACGAGTTGGTTTAGGAATGTGAAGCACATCACCTTTTTTGCCTTTAAAAGACATCTTGGAGAACAAGTTAGCAGCGACAAGATTAGCCTTGTAAGCTGCAACAATCTCATCACTCCAAATCTCAGGGATGAACTTCGCTGCGGTAGTGGTTGTTACATTATTAGTACCTAGTGCCATTTCTTATTTCCTTTTCATTTAATAGACTCTTCCTTCCTCATAAGCGAGAAGGATTTCATCTGCGTTAGCATAGTATTTTTGTGGATCTCTTATAAGTAGTTCTTGAAAGGCTTTACGACTATATTTTTTCTTAGAACCCATTGAAGAAGAACCTGTATCAACAGTGGCAGCTTTTAAAGACTTAACTCTGGACTCTTGAGAGTCAGGAGTAATTTGTTGCTGTGGTTCTGAATTACTTTTAACATTTGAAATAGCCTTCCAAGTGCTAATAAGTTCAGAAGCAGCTTCTAAATCATAACCTTCGTTAGCTTGTTTATGTAGTTTTTGTCTGATTGAAGACTTGTTCACCCAGTCAACAAACTGACCGTCATTAACAACATCTTTAAAATCAGGAAACTTTTGTTGTAACTGTTGTAAAGCAGACTGAGCTTTTACTATCATAGCTGCTTCTTGTGCATCTTTGATAGCTGGATGATTATTAATACGGTCATCCACTGCTACAGTAGGTTCTTTAAAAAATGTATCGTTAGGATCTTCATAAACTACAGGCTGGTCTGTTGCTTTGTTTTTAAGAAGTTCACGTTTTGTCATTTCATCAAAAAACTTACGATGCTCACCAACTTCTCTGGCTTGCTTTCCTATAAGTTTCTCAGACTCTTGGTGCATTTTGACAATATCTTCTAAAGACTTACCTCGATACTTCTCAGGTAATTCAGGTTGTTCTTGAACAGCTTCTTGTTGCTCTTCAGGAGCCTGTGCTTCTACTTTTTCTTCTTTAGTTTCTTCACCTATCTCATCAGGTGTAAAATCAAGATTTTGTTGTAACGGATCTTCAAACTTAGCCATATATAAAAACTCCTGTCACTATGTGATTATAGGATATAAAAAATGCCACTGGACGCTCAGCCTCTGCGTTTTTCAGCGACTCTTGTTGCTTCTTCATGTTTTCTAGCCCAAGCATCGGCTGCTGTAGGAAAATCACCAGTGATTCCTTCAAGCGCGATACGAGGTGCTGAGATAATACGAAGTGCCATTAGTTGACAAACAGGACACTCAACAGCGTTTACCTTGTCATCAACATAACTCTCTGTGGTGTGATTTTCAGCACACCTAAATTCAAACATTCTCTTACTCATTGTTCAGTTGCTCCCACGCTTCCTCAGAAAGTTTCTTGAGAGTTCTGATCCAATGCAAAACATCTAACTGACCTTTACGAAAGTGCAACTCCTCTAGGCTTTGTGTAGCCATCAAGTTGTTTCTCTCTTCAATCATCGTTTCAACATCTGTCAACAAATCTGTGTAGCCTTTTGTTCCCATCATGTTGAAGCGTTCTTCGTAATACTCTTGGAGTTCTTTATCCAATAGGAGTTCTCCTGTAAATGTAAATAAGAATCATTCCTATTTACTTGAGGCTTATCCTACCACAAATAGAACGGTTTGTCTTAATTATTTGCTTATATAACTTTTTATTATAAAAAATCGTATTTATATAACAAAATAATTGTACAAAGTGTTTACTTTTGTGAAATTAATTTTTAAAATAGATTCAACACTTAAAAAACAACAAGGAGATTCAAAATGAAATTAATTTCAACACGACATTTCGGAAACAACTCAATGCGTTTTGCTTTGGTAGGAAAGAGAGGAAGGAAGTGGACTAAAGTAGTTGTCGTTACCTCTCCCATCAGAGTCGTAAAAGTAGATAACAAGATTGCCGACAAGTTTGAAGAAGTTGTTAAGGGCGATCCTAGACTCGGAACAAAACCTAAAGCTGGTAACCCAGTCACTAGAATGAAGCAAGACATCAGAGAGCTGGCAGCTTGGACTTACAAAGAAGGATTGCCAAAAACATTAACCAACTTCTTGAAAGGGGAGTAATAAAATGAAAGTATCAAAAGAAGCAATGGCGTGGTACAAAAAAGCCGATCAAGTATGGACAAGCGTTGGTGAAACCTCGCACGATAACGTATCGTGGAACGAAGATCGTATTTGTTTTAAGACAGCTTCAAGCGCAGCAAAAGCAATGTGGAAATCTGAATTTCCTAAACAAAGATTTCCTTATAAAATTATTAAGGTAAAAGGCAAAAGATATAACTGGGTTCGTGGAGGTGTGTTATCAATCAACACTCAAAGAAACTGGGCAGCTTTTGTTCATGACTTTGGTCATTGGATGGGAATAAAACATCAACGTAGAAACAAAAACTGGAAAACGCATCACTGTGCGGAACACGCAATCATGGAGTGGAAACTATCCAGAATGATTGTTGATAAAGGTTACATTGACAAGTCAAAAGAACAATTAAGAAAAGAGGCGTAAGAGTGAGAATATTATTAGAAGCAGTTTTATTCAGCTACGGATCTTTTTACGTCATCTGGCATCTGCTTGCTTTTATGTTTTAAGAAAGGGGCGTAAGCCCCTCTCTTTATTGCGTCATCCTTTTCTCTTGCATTTGCTTATCGACTATCCTCTCTTTTGATTCAATATCTTTTTCTTTAATCATCAGATCAGCAATCTTAGCTCTCTTCTCAAACTCTTCAGTATCCTCATCTTTAATGTTAGCTGATAGGTTTCTAATCATGTCAGTCTTAACCTTGTCCTCCATCAGAGAAGCCTCAACCATGATCTTCTGAGCATTGGCTTGTGCCTCTTGAGCATCAGCCATAGACTCTTGCGCTCTGGCTTGCAGTTCAGCAGTCTGAGCAGCAAGGTATTGGAGTTGCGCTTGCTGTGCTTGCATCTGCATTTCCTGAGCTTGTGGATTAGGCTGAGACATCTGATCTAACTGAGCTACTAGCTGCTCTCTGTTTAACAACCCAGAGGTAGACACGATGCTCTTGAGAATGACAGGAACTATAGGAGACTTTGGTCCTAGTGTTTGTAACAGACCAATCAACTGTTGCTGCTCATGCTCTCTAGCTAAAGCACCAATAGAAGACATCGTAGTAAACTTGAAGTCTTTCATCGGATAGCGTTCTGGGTCAAACTGCATATAACGATACGCAACCTTCTTGACCATCGGTATGATGAAGTCATCCTGAAACGATGCCATCGCCACCTTGTTCTTTTTAACGATAGCAGACATGGCTAAAGACATTCCCATTCCGTTGTTCTGTCCTCCTCCTGCTGCACTCTTGACCAACTCTGCAGAGTCTAGTGTGCCTGTAGCTTGTAGCAGCATTGCCTCAAAACCTTTTGCTGTTTCATAATTTGAAGCATCTGTAGATCCGAACTTGAACGGTTGTAAGATTTCTGAAGGATTGCCGTTAGTCAGTATGTTTTTACCAGCTCTGACTTCAAACTTCATACCTCTCGGTAATCTTGTAGCATCGATACCCATCATAGGTGCAGTGGTCAGGGCTAAAGAGTCCATATGACTGCGTAGCTGGGCATCGACAGCTTTTTGCATATTGTACGCCTTCTCTACTGTTCCAACTCCGTAGAACAGCTTAGGACGCACTTCAGGTCTATAAATGACGATTGGACGGTCTTCCATCATGTATGGAGAGCGTTCTGCCTTCAAAAGTTTAGAATCATTGGCAATAACTATGACAGCCTCGACTAAATCAGCCATTTCAGCAGCTTCATCGTCATCTGGGAACAATTCTTCTGCTTTTTGCTCTACTTCACCTGAAGATTCTAATAAATCTCTTGGAACTAGCCCATAATACCGAATTACCTTAACTTTATCGTCTTGATACTCAGTTGCTTCAAGTTTAGACGGTTCTATGTCATCATCTTCATAATATGGTTCGATATCTACCTTTTTATAGACTCCAGAAGCCATTCCACGCACTATTTGATGATAGCTAATGTATTCTTCAACAGCTACACCTAAAGATTCATCAATTGAGTCAGCATTTGGGTCTACTAAGAGATTACGAGGGTGAACAGGCTTAACTTTGACTGTTATCTTCTCTCTTTCGGTGACTCCTACCTCTGCCATGCCTTGTTCTGGCATTTCTTGGGTAGTAGGGATACGTTCTAGCTCTGTTTGAACTAAAACTTCCCCTACACCTGTTCCATACAGCTCTGCTAGTTTAACAATCGATGATACGTTGTTGATGTAAGCATTGTTATGCGTGTCTTCTAGTAAGAGAGACTGCATAAGCTCAACATCTGCACTATCTTGATCTAATCCATCATCACTTATTTCAAACAGTTTTCCGGATCCAGCAAAGCCTTCCATAGTTTCCGCAACCCTGTTATCAACAGCTTGACGGGTAGCAGGACTAATGATTTTACTACGCTCACTGTCCCTAGTACGATCTTCCGCAGCCCAAACTCCATAATATATCCTTTCATATTCATCCCACTTGGTTTCATAATTAGAGTCTCTCCAGTCTCTCCACTTGTCACAGTGGTCAACTACGAAAGACACCAGCTCTTTCTCACTTTGTGTTTCAGGTGCTTCTTCTTCCATGAAATCTGTGTTGTAGTTTTCAGCCATATTAATATCCTGATATCCAGTCTAAAGGTTCGTATTCATCATCTAAATCTTCAAAGTACATCACTGCGTTAGCTATCTGAGCAATTAAACTAACTGAGTCAACCATGTCATCATGCACACCAGTGGTAGGAAAGTTAAGCAGCTCATCTTTAAACTCTTTAACCCAGTCACCATCACAAAGCTCTACCTGCTTATGCTCAAACCTACCCTGCAAAGCTCCTACAACTCTGTCTACCTTGCTTCTGTTACCTATCGCTATTTCTTCTATTCTTGGGTAGATGTTTTGTTTTAACATCATCTCGGTTAAGTAGGGCATAACAGCCCTCATCAAAGAACCTTTTTCTATTCCAATAACTTGCACACCGTATAACTGGGTGTGCTTTAGGATTCTCTCGCATACCTCTTTAATGTCCCACCTTCCTGCGTCAACCTTGTCAACCCACCATTTGTTATCGTCTCCTACCTTGACAATAGCTATAGATGTCTGGTCTAAATACTTCTTCTTGTTGCTGGCTTGCTTTGATACGTTCTCAAAACCTGCCAAGTCCACAGCCATGTAGTAAGTACCATTTTCTGGTTCATCGTCTTTATCTTTTACTACCACCCAGTCTTCTTTAAATATGTCTGACTGTGGTGCTTCAAAATTAGCCATGAACTCCTGCCTAAATGCAAACGTAGACATAGTTTCTTTAGCTATTTCAATCTCTTCTCTATCTAGCAGTGGATTATCAAAGCTAGTAAAATGCCACGACTTCCAATCCTTAACATCTTTCTTACCTAGCTTGTAGAGATCATAGAAGTGGTTACGTCCCTTCGGTGTACCAATAAAGACACACTGACCCTTCAAGTCAGCTAACGCTGGTCTAAGAATCTGCTCAAACACTGTAGGTTTAATATCTGCATACTCATCGAGTACAACAAACTTTAAAGCTACACCTCGCATCGTCTCAGGTCTATCAGCACCTTTTAACGATATGACAGAACCATTAATCAGTGTTAACTGCATATTATTAACGTGGCTGCTTGCTATCACTGGATTACCCAGCTCTAACAGTTGCTGCCACATAATGTCTCTAGCCTGTTGTTGCGTAGGGGCTATGTACCAGACATGACCCTTATCAGCCTCTAACGCAGACACTATCAATCTCCACGCTGCTAGTCTGCTCTTACCTGTCCTACGACCAGCAGCTATGACCTTAAACCTAGACTCATCTGTCCAGACCTCTTGTTGCCATGGTAGTAGCTTAATCTTCAGGTCTGACATTCTTTATAAAAGATACCCAATGAGTATTTGCTTTTTTTCCAGACCTATGACCATACAAAGGTTTTTCTGCTGTTAGTTTTAAAACTTCTTTTAAAGGTATGTCTACTTCATTCCATTTAAATATTAATGTTCCATTTTTTTTAAGAACTCTAAAACATTCAGCAAAACCTTTTGTTAAATCTTCTTCCCATGTTTCTTTATCTAATGATCCATAACTAAAACCAACAACAGATTTTAAAGATATGTTTCTTACATGAGGTGGATCAAACACAACGTGATAAAAAGACTCATCTTTATATGGCATATCTCTAAAATCATGTATTTGATCTGGCTTAACTTCTTTTTTCCCGGGATTTGAAGTGCAATGAGACACGTCTAAAAAATCTTTTCTTTGATCTGCGTACAAACATCTTTCATCTTTTTTATCAAACCACATCATTCTACCACCACAACAAGCATCTAATACTGGTTTCATGTATTTTCTTTCGTTACGGTCTCAAACTCTACATCAGTAACTTCTTCTTGTTCTAAAACTTCAGCTTGCTTATCGCCTACCATTGATATCTGAATGTTGACGCTACCTCTACCTGCGTCCTTACCCTTGTCAAAGTAGGACATTGGCAGCACTCGATCAATACACATCTTTAAACAAGCCACCTGATCCTTGTCATCATTGTCAAGAGCTTTGGTGATGATCGTGTTAATCACAGTCTCACCACTGGTAGCTAACAACCTAGCATGAAACTCTTTTATTCTGGATGCTTCTCCAGCAGGTCTACCAACCCTGTTTCTTTTCTTTTTAGCTTCAACCTCAGTCTTTCTCGGTCTACCGCGACCCCTTTTTTTAGGGACATTATCCTTATCAGACAAATGTTTATCCTCTAATTAGATATCTATGTAGGTTTAGAGGGTCAATGACGGTAATCATTGTTCATAATTCCTCTTAGGCTACATAAAGGAGGTATCCTAGCATATTTTACTTATTCTTGTATGCTTTTTTTTGTAGGGTACTTATTCTCCTTAGTTCTAAATGAGCTTATCAGTTCTTAACGTCCGTTAACGTCCCTTAGCGGTGCTTAGAGGTTCTTATCGGTCCTTAGAGGTTCTTAGAGGTTAATCTTCTTTTTCATTTTCACTTTTTTTGTGTCTGTTAGGGTGTTAATTATACAACACTCAGAGTGACAACCCAGCCCCCCATAAAAGTTATCCACATTTTGTCCACAAGTTATCCACAATCTGCTAAATGAGAATGATTCCTATTTAGATTTGTAAATGATAATGATTCGCATTTACATTATGCTCATAAAAGTTATCCACAAGTTATACATTTTTATCCACAGGGTGCTTAATAATTTAGGGAGGAGGATGTGTTTGCGAAGTAGCCTCACAGGACTACACAGATCTCCACAAATCTCCACAATAAGACTTGACATTAGCGCAATTATCAGTCACTAAAAAATAACTAGGGAGTCTACATAATCTGTTGATTTATTTATGCTTTAAAGGAATAAATAATGTGTCAAAATAAATTGTTTATTTAGTACGAAAAAGCTTGACCTAGAAATAAAGCGCAATTAGAATAGAGGTGTGGTAAGGGAATATTAATTAATAAAACAAGGAGAAATAAATGACTAAAGTTAAATCAGAAACAAGCTGGGATGGTTACTACTTTCAAGTAACTTTGGATGGTAAGAAGTATCCAAGAGAGCGTGGTGACTGGTACGTCATCTCTAGAGGTTTTGAACCAAAGCAAGCTAAAGAAGAAGCGATAGAGTTTGCCAAGTGGGAGAGAGCAGGTAAATATATCTCTAGCGCAGGTGTCAAGTACCAGTCTGAAGAACAGTATGAAAAATTCATTGAGGAGGAGATGTCTTGAACTCTCAGTACAAAGACGTAGAGTACGTCATCATAGCAAACACCTCGGAAGGACATCACGAAGCTGTGATGTTCTTTGAGGATCTTAAAGAAGCCAAAAGCTACAAAGATGTTTTGGACTCTACAGTCTACACAATGGTTCGTAGAACCACTACAATTAACGATGAGGAGATCGCATGAATAACGGTGGAATGATTTTGTTTTTATGTCTCTTAGCCGCGATTCACGTAGGCATCATGGTCTGGATGTGGCTAGGAGCGTTGTCATGAAGTTTAAGACACCATACGAGCAGGGTAAATGTGATTGTCACTACCGAAGGTATGATCGAGATAGGGCTTGCTGGAATGAGAAAGAGCGAGTAGAATATGATAAAGGTTGGGAGTACGGTCAAAAAACCAACTATTTTTTTGATGATAACGAACACTATGATGAGGAAAACTACTAATGAAAAATAAAACACCATTTCAATGCGGTCAAGAAGATGCTTTTTTCAATCTGGCAAAAAGACCAAGATATGTCTTGGAAGGTAAAGTCTACAAGCTGGTACAATCTCAAGAAGAGCTGGTGGCTCAGTATTACGCTGGCAGAAGAGATGCTGACCAGTTCTATGACGGAACTGAGAAGAGAATTAAAAGAACCACTGTTTTGTTTGCTGAAGACACTGGTGAGGTAAAAAGAATGACCGATGAGGTTGTATGCTCAGGTCAAGTAAGCTCTAAAAAAGGAGACTAAAGTGCGTTGTAAATCGTGTGATGTTTTATTGACTGATTTTGAAGCAACTCGAAAATCAGGAGAAACTAAAGATTATATAGAATTGTGTAATCACTGTTGCGAAGCCTCAGGTGACTTTTTCACGTTCGACAGAAGGGACTTGATGCACTCAAGCGATGAGAAAAATGATTTTGAGTTTGACCAGTTAGACGAACACGATTACAATCACTTAGGTATTACAGAAATATTTTACGATCTTTAGGAGATAAAAATGGATGATGAATTTTACGATCAAGATGGACATGATGACGGTCAGCAGTTTGCAGACAGTGAGGAGGAGGCACATTTTTATGCAGTAATCTCAGAGTTTTTAGAGTTGCTGGATATTTACTCACCTCAATTTGTCTTACTGACAATGAATCAGATGATTCAAGAGAGATCAGAAAGCACTCTAAGTAGTGTTAATTAGTATTAGTTATTATTATTATAATTAGTATTAACTTAAACTAAGTAGTAAATTTTAGCACATAAAAAAGGGTTTGTTATGGGAATTCAATTAAAAGCACATCAACCTTGTCCAGATTGTGGATCGTCAGATGCTTTAGCTATCTACGACTGGGGAACAAAGTGTTATGTCTGTGAGGTTGTTCATGTCAATGACAAAAACTTAGGTGAACATAAAAGGAGAAATATGTCAGTAGTTTCTAACAGCGCATCAGCTTGGAAAGAGGTTAAGACCTTATCTCATCCATCTGAAGATTCAATATTTAAATCAGTTCCAGAGCGTGGCATATCAAGAGCTACAATGGAGTTTTTTGGTGTGAAATCAGATGGACAAAACTACTGGTTTCCGTACACCGACAGTGACGGTAAAATTGTTGCTTACAAAAAACGTGGCATCACTGAGAAAAAGTTTAGCACCACTGGTGACTGGTCTAATGCTCAGTTATTCGGAATGAGTCACTTTACTAAAGGTGGCAAGTATGTAAGCTTGGTAGAGGGTGAGCATGATTGTAGTGCTGCATTTCAAATGCTCGGATCTAAATTTCCGGTGGTGTCGATCAGGAACGGTGCAGCCAGTGCCTCAGCAGATGTGCGTAAGTATTACAAGTGGCTCGATAGCTTTGATAATGTCGTAGTGTTTATGGATAACGATGAGCAAGGTAAGGCTGCTGTCGAGGCTATTACCAAAGTTCTTGGATCTAAAATTAAAGTGTTTAAGCCTCAAGCGGATTACAAAGATGCCTGTGACTATCTGTCCAGAGGCGATGACAAGCTCTTCATGGAGACTTGGTGGAGAGCAGAACGTCATGTCCCTGAAGGCATCGTAAGCTCTTCATCGTTGCGAGAAGAGGTTCTCAAAAGACCAACAAAGTCTCTTGTTCGATATCCCTTCCAAGCACTAGATGAGATGACGATGGGTATCAGGGAAGCAGAGCTTGTGACTGTCACCGCTGGCTCAGGACTTGGTAAGTCTCAATTTATTAGAGAGCTTGCTTACAGTATCTTTAACCAGACTGATGACAACTTCGGAATCATGTTTCTTGAGGAAGACAAAGCAAGAACTGCAAGGTCACTGATGTCTTTGCACTTAAACAAACCAATACATTTACCAGACACTGAAGTTTCCGATGAAGAATTAGCAGATGCTTATAATGCTTTGCTGAAGGATGATAGGTTCTATTTCTATGACCACTTCGGATCTAATTCAATCGACACGATAGTGGATAATTGTCGCTATTTTGCTCGTGCCTTGAATTGTCGTTATATCTACCTCGATCACGTCTCAATAGTGGTTTCAGCGCAGGAAGCGAGCGATGAACGTAAAGCAATTGACGAGATTATGACTAAACTCCGAATGCTTGTTCAGGAGACAGGAATCACTCTTTTCTTGGTGTCTCACTTGAAGCGTCCAGAGGGTAAGGGCTTTGAGGATGGCGCACAAGTCTCTGTATCAGCTCTTAGAGGCTCTGGCTCGATAGCTCAGTTGTCGGACATTGTTATCGGCTTAGAGCGTTCTAGTCAGCATCCTGACCTTACTGAGCGCAATACTACACAGGTCAGGGTTTTAAAGAACAGGCACTCTGGTCAGGTTGGTCCTGCTGGTCGATTACTTTACGATTTAAAGTATGGTAGGATGTGTCAACGTCTTGATGAAGAAGACGAGAATGCTTTATGAGAAAAAAATATTTAGTTTGGGCTAATGTTTACGGAGGTTGCGGAGAACACTACAATAAGATCGTAGCCAAAGGATCTTGGGCTTATTGTAAAGAACGATACTATGATTGTTGTGATGACCCAGATGAGTATCGAGGTATTTACATTGAGGAGTACAAATCTGTCGATGGTGAACCAGACTTGGAGGACTTTTGAGAAACATAATTATTGATGTAGAAACCGACAGAACCATCAGTCAGATCTGGTGTGCTGTCACTAAAGACTTAACAAATAAAGAGGAGGCTAAAGTATGGACTCAAGCAAGCGAGTTACAAAAGTATCTAAGACCAAACGATATCTTGATTGGTCACAACATCGTAGGATTCGATGCACCAGTGTTAAGGAAGCACTGGAACTTGAGTATCGACTCAAGCCAATTGCGCGACACATTATTAATGTCAAGGCTACTAAACCCAGTTCTCGAAGGAGGACACTCGCTAAGATCATGGGGACTACGATTAGGAAAGCACAAAGGAGATTTCACTGCTTTCGATGGAGGGCTGTGTGATGAGATGGTTGACTACTGCATCCAAGATGTCGAAGTCACCGCTACACTATTTGAGAATCTTAGTAGAGATCTACTGGATTGGGGTGAGTCATCTACTCTTGAGCATCAAGTCGCTGTCATTCTCAAACAGCAAGAAGATAACGGATTCAAGCTCGATGTTAAGAAAGCGTTATTCCTTCTTACAGACTGGAGGAAAAGACTGGCAGAAATTGAGGAAGAATTACAAGAAGTTTTCAGACCTATTGTAACTGAACGTATTAGTGAAAAGACAGGTAAAAGACTTAAAGATAAAATAGAAATCTTTAATGCAGGTAGTCGTAAACAGATAGCAGAGCGTCTCATAGCTCTGGGTTGGAAACCTACTAAGCACACTGAAAAAGGTTCTGTCATTGTTGATGAGAAGGTTCTGTCTAACATAGACATACCAGAGGCTAAACTAATCTCTGAGTACCTTCTTCTTCAAAAAAGAATTACTCAGGTTGAGAAGTGGATTGACTACGCCGACAGGAACGACAGAGTTCACTGCCGTTTGATTAGTAATGGGGCTGTGACAGGTAGAATGACGCACAGCAAGCCTAATCTGGCACAGGTTCCGAGGGTAGGTAATCCGTTTGGTAAAGAGTGCAGAGAATGCTGGACGGTAGAGGACGGTAATGTACTATGTGGTATTGATGCTTCTGGAATCGAGCTTAGACTATTGGCACACTACATGCGTGATGAAGATTACATTAATGAGATACTGAGTGGTGACATCCACACAGCTAACATGAAGGCTGCAGGTCTAACGAATAGAGATCAAGCTAAGACATTTATCTATGCTTTTCTTTATGGGGCTGGTCCTGCTAAGATAGGTCAGATTGTAGGAGGTAGTGAGAAAGAAGGTAGAAAGCTGATTAACAGTTTTCTTGGTAACACACCAGCCTTACATAAACTAAAAGAGAAAGTTAACCGTATAGCTGAGAAAGGGTTTTTACCTAGTCTGGATGGTAGGCGTTTAATTGTTCGATCTCAACATGCTGCTCTCAACACTTTGCTACAGGGAGCTGGTGCTGTGGTTATGAAAAAGGCTTTAGTATTGCTACACTCCAAATTAAAAGCTGGTAAAATACATGGCTCTTTTGTTGCTAATGTTCATGATGAATGGCAAATAGAAACGACAAAAGAGTGTGCTGAATCTGTAGGTCGATTAGGCGTTCAGGCAATTCAGGAAGCAGGACTCGCTTTAGGGCTACGTTGTCCGCTCGATGGCGAGTTTAAAATAGGTGATAATTGGGCAACAACACACTAAGAGGAATATATGGCTAATCTAAAACCAGTAGTTGTACAAGCAGATGTTATGTGGGCTTTTCTTGACACACCTAATGAGATGAGCGGTAAGTATCAGGTAGACTTGTGTAACCTCTCAACAAAGGCTATCGATGAGCTTGAGTCAATGGGTGTCAATGTCAAGAAGAAAGATGACAAAGGCTTTTACGTTACAGCTAAATCTAAGAACTATCCAATCAAGGCTGAGTTGTCTGACGGATCAGAAGTTACTTGTAAGATTAAGAACGGCTCCAAAGCAGTAGCTACTCTTAAACCGTATGCTTACAATTGGAAGGGTAAGACAGGTGTAGGAACAGGCATCAACAAGTTAGTCATAACTGAATTGATTGAGTATGTTCCTTCTTCTGATTCAGTAGCTGAAGAGACGCTGTAATTTGTCTAAGTCGATGAACAATGCGAAGGCACTCATCGATGGAGATATTCTGACGTACCGTATTGGGTTTTCTTCTAATGAACCTGATGAGGAAAAGTTTGCTATTTCTCGGATGGGTAATTTTGTTGATAGACTGATTAAGGTCAAAGGAATAGATTCTTATGAAGGCTATCTGACAGGGAAGAAAAACTATAGGTCAGAAATTGCTACTGAGCAAGCTTACAAGGGGAATCGTAAAGAGGCTAGAAGACCAGTCCATTACGATTCTCTGCGTGAGTATCTCATAACTAAGTGGGACTTTAAACTCCAAGAAGGTCAAGAGGCTGACGATGCAATGGGAATCAAAGCCTACGAGCTACCTGAAGATTCTAGCTGCATCATGACCATCGATAAAGACTTAGACATGATTAGAGGATGGCACTACAACTTTGTAAAAGAAGATTTGTATTATGTTACCGAAGCTCAAGCCATTAAGAATTTCTACATTCAGCTTCTTACTGGTGATCGAGTTGACAACATTGCTGGTCTTAAAGGTATTGGTCCAGTCAAAGCCAATAAGATTCTGGAGAAATGCACAACTGAGAAAAGTCTTTTCAAAGCTGTGAGTGAGAAGTACGATCATGACATTGATAAACTAACTGAACGTGGAAGGCTCTTATGGATAAGAAGAAAAGAGAAGCAATTATGGAAACCGCCAAGCACTTCACGATAGGTTATGTTCAATGGGTTGATGCTGTTGCTGATGCAGGATGGGAGGATAACTCTAAAGCTGATGTACATCCTGTTTTAAGTATTGGGTTTATTGTTGACGAGACAGAGGATGCTATCTGTCTTGCTGCTGCAATCTCTTACGATCAGTCTAACTCTAGGATACATATACCTAAACAGTGGATTAAAAGTATTAAGAAAGTAAGACTAGATAAATTTTTAGATTTAAGGAGAAAGCCATTAAAACCCAAAGCGCAAAAGCAAAAGGTAGAAAGCTCCAACAGTGGTTCAGAGATCATCTCATCGAAAGATTTAATTTTTACAGGTCCGATGTGAAATCTACTAGTATGGGTGCAGGAGGAGAGGACATACAGTTCTCTCAAGAGGTAGGAGATCAGCTCGGTATCTCTGTTGAGTGTAAGTCAAGAGAGTCTATGGCTATTTATGCTTTTTACTCACAAGCTGCTGACAACTGTCCTGAGGGTAGACAACCGACAGTCATTGTCAAACAGAATCATTCTAAGCCTCTTGCTGTTATTGATGCTGAATACTTTGTTACTTTATTAAAGGGAACCAATGAGACACTTGATAATTCCTGATACACAATGCAAGCCTAACAACTCATTCGATCACTTAGCGTGGGCAGGTGAGTACGCTGTTAAGATTAAACCTGACGTCATCGTTCACTTAGGAGATCACTGGGATATGCCCAGCCTTAGTGTTTATGACATTGGTAAGAAATCGTTTGAGGGTAGAACTTATCATGATGATATCGAGGCTGGTAACAAGGCTATGGATACCTTCATGAAACCTATCGTTGCAGAACAGAAGAGGCAGCGACTAAACAAGAAGAAAGTCTGGAAACCTAAAAAGGTCTTTCTTATCGGTAATCATGAGTACCGTATCGACAGAGCTATTGAGTCTGACAGGAAGCTAGAAGGACTGATTGGTTATAATGATTTTAATCTAAAGAAATATAACTGGGAGGTTCGTCCCTTTTTAGATGTAGCGGTTATCAGTGGGATAGCTTATAGCCACTACTTTACTTCAGGTGTTATGGGTAGACCAGTCAGCAGTCCTAATCTTTTATTACAAAAGAAACACATGAGCTGTATCATGGGTCATGTCCAAGATAGATCTATAGCGTTCAGTAAGAAAGCTGACGGCTCTAGGATCACTGGTTTGTTTGCTGGTATTTTTTACCAACACGATGAGGAGTATCTTAATCCTCAGACTAATGGTAGCTGGTCTGGTGTGTGGGTGTTTAATGAAGTAGATAATGGTAGCTTTGACGAGATGCCTGTCTCGATTAATTATCTAAGGAAACAATATGGAAATTAAAAATGTACTACAAACCAGAGCAGGTACATATGGTGAATACAGAGACGTAAGTCAGATTAGTCAGGACATAAAGAAAGTAATTAAGAACTCTCGTAATTATCCGTTTATGCCAGCTTATATGTTAGAGTCTCTTGAGTTAATAGCAAACAAGTTAGCTAGAATACTTAATGGCGATCCGATGTACGATGACTCTTGGAGGGACATCTCTGGATACTGTACGTTGGTGCTGATGGAAATAGAAAACATGGAGAACTCAGATGAATCTCACGATTCCTGAACTTATAGAAAAACTTTCTGTTTTAGATGAAATAGAATTACTTGAAGTATTAGAAATAACTTCAGTAGATATACTGAACAGATTTGAAGATGTTGTAGAAGATAATTACGATAAACTAATAAAGGAAATATAGATGGATTTTTACCAAGAGTATATTGCTAAGAGTAGGTATTGCAGATTCGTAGAAGCAGAAGGACGTAGAGAAGATTGGTTTGAGACAGTCGATAGATACATGGACTTCATGAAGAACCATCTGGAGACTAAGCATAACCATGTCATGCCTATGGAGACAGACTCGGAGATGCGTGAGGCTATCAAGAACTTAGAGGTTGTGCCTTCTATGAGAGCTATCATGGCTGCAGGTAAGGCACTCGACAGAGACAACACAGCAGGTTACAACTGTAGCTACATGCCTGTCGATGATCCCAAAGCATTTGATGAGGCTATGTACATCTTACTTTGTGGTACTGGTGTAGGGTTTAGTGTTGAGCATAAGTATGTTGACAAACTACCTGAGATACCTGACCAGTTGTTCGACTCCGAAACAACTATTGTTGTACCTGATAGTAAAGAAGGTTGGGCTAAGTCACTACGTCAGGTCATTGCTTTGTTGTACTCTGGTGAGATACCTCAGTGGGATACAAGCAAGGTTAGACCAGCAGGTGCTAGACTCAAGACGTTTGGTGGTAGGGCTAGTGGACCAGAACCTTTACATGAGTTGTTTAAGTTTGTTATCGCTAGGTTTCAAGGTGCAGCAGGTCGTAAGCTAAATACGCTAGAGTGTCATGACATCATGTGTAAGGTTGCTGAGGTTGTTGTAGTAGGTGGCGTTAGACGTTCAGCTATGATCTCACTGTCTGACTTAGAGGATGACAAGATGCGTCATGCTAAGGTCGGTCAGTGGTGGGAGGCTAACCCTCAACGTGCGTTGGCTAACAACTCTGCTGTGTATGCTACCAAGCCTGACGTTGGTCAGTTCCTAAACGAGTGGACCAGCTTGTATCACAGTCACAGTGGTGAGCGTGGTATCTTTAATCGTGAGGCTGCTGTCAACACAGCTAAGAAGAACGGACGCAGGGATACAGACTTTGAGTACGGTACTAACCCATGTTCAGAAATTATCCTTAGACCCTACCAGTTCTGTAACCTGTCTGAGGTAGTAGTCAGATCTACAGACACCAAGCAAGACCTAGAACGCAAGGTCAGATTAGCTACTATCTTAGGAACGTATCAGTCTACGATGACTCACTTCCCTTATCTCAGAAAGGTGTGGCAGAAGAACACAGAGGCTGAGAGGTTACTTGGTGTGTCACTGACTGGTATCCTAGACAACAAACTTATGGGAGAAACCAGTGACAAAACTAAGGCAATGCTTGAGAGACTCAGAGACGTATCGGTTGATACAAACTTACAGTTATCCACTGAGCTTAATATCCCTGTATCTGCTGCCATCACTTGTATTAAGCCTTCTGGCACTGTTAGTCAGCTTGTTGACTCTGCCTCTGGTATTCATACGAGACACAGTAAGTATTATGTGCGCAGGGTACGAGGCGATAAGAAAGATCCTCTATCCACGTTCATGACTGAGCAGGGTATACCTTCTGAGGATTGTGTGTTACGACCAGAGTCTACTACTGTCTTTAGTTTCCCTAAGAAGTCACCAGATGGTGCGCTACTTCGTGAGGACATCACTGCTATCGAACACTTAGACTTATGGTTGATGTATCAGAAGCATTGGTGTGAGCATAAGCCGTCAGTCACTATCTCTGTCGAGGAGCATGAGTGGGTAGAAGTAGGCTCATGGATCTGGAAGAACTTCGATGATGTCAGTGGTGTTAGCTTCTTGCCCTACGATGGTGGGACATATAAGCAAGCTCCCTATGAAGAGTGTACTGAGGAGGAGTATAAAGAACTTCTTCATAAGATGCCAAAGAGCATTGAGTGGAATAGCCTCATAGAGATTGATGACAATGTGGAAGGAGCGCAGACTCTGGCTTGTACAGCAGGTGCTTGTGAGATCTAATCTTTCTTATTATTAACTAGATCAAACAGGGCACGTACTTTCTCTTCTAACACTGAGATGCGTGCCCCAATCTCTGCCTTCCAAGTTATTGCTAAGAACACTACGAACAGTAGCCCTGAGATTATCTCCCAGAAGTTGATGATGAACTGCTCCATTTAATTCTTAATCCCTAATATTTCTCTGTTAGCATTGGCAAGAATTTTTGGGTCCCACGCCTCACCTTCTTTCTTTGTGTGGTGTAGGTTCAAGTAAATCTTATACATTGCTTTCTTTTGTTCCTTCTCACTAGCGTTAGGATCTAGTAAAGATTTAATTAGTTTGTCACTTCCTTCTTTTTCAAGTATGTCACCTAAAAATAAAACAGTCTGCTGATCTGGTGTCAGATCTTCAACCTTACCTGTTTTAAATACCTCATCTAACCAAGGGGCATCTATTCTTTTCTTAGCTCTGTTTACAGCAGTCTGTAAAGCACTTTGTCCTCCTTCAGTACCTACTAAAAACTGATAGAGTCCTGTAGCTGAGCTTGCTTCTTTTCCTTCTAAAGGTCTATTCTTTACTTTAGGATCTCCAGAGCTTTCTGCTCTACCTACTTTAAGAGCAAAGTCATACAGTACGTTTCTTGCTTTTGTTGAATCAAGACCTTCCATCCCTGATCTGTTTAAATGTTTTGTCATCAGTGTTTCTGCTAATGGAGATCTTATTTGATTGACATCGCTGACATTACTTACGTCTACTATTTCTGCTCTTCTTGAAGGAATAACCTCCATCTCAGGAGTAGACAGGATGTTACCGAACGCATCGTAGTTATTACTCATCATATCCATGTTTTATTTCCTTGCTTTAGGAATTTTAAATCCCTCTGTTTCTTTTTCTAGGTTGTCCAAATATGCGTCAAGGTCTGCATCAGTTGTTAAATCTTTACCCGCTTGATCTGCTAATGTTGCAGTAGGGCTTGATAAGTTCTTGTCTTTTGCGAAAGAAGGGTATATTACTTTTTCTGGAACAACATTACCCAACTGGTCAATACGTTCAGGTTCAATCAAATCACCTTTCTCATTAACGTCAAGTCTTGGATTGTTTAACTCAAGTCGAATCTCTTCAATACTTTTACCTTTTAAGTTTTCGTACTCATCTCCGTATGTAGGATACTGGACAGGAGGTGGCATACCTAACTGACCTCTAAACATATCAGGACTTTCAATACCTAAGTCTATCATGCCTCTAGGAGGAGGAGGAACAAACCTGTCCCTTGTCCGTATATTTGCTTCTCTCTGTGGAGAAAATTCTTGTCTGGACGGCATAGGAGGTTTTCTTGTTATAGACAAGAGATCACCAGTAAATAGACCAGAAGGACCTATTGGGCTTTCTCTACCTATACTATAATCATCCATTACAGGAGGACGAACATCTCTAATTGCTGGAGGTTCTAAAGATACATCTCTACCGTCTGCTGATGTTCTTACAGGAGGTGTCATTGATCTTGGTAATGGTTTACTAAGATCAGGAACTACAGGAGGACGAGTAGGATCAGGAGGAGGTATCGGAGGTATGTCTTGTTCTACTTGTATGGGTTGCCCACCTAACATACCAGACCTGAACCTTACAGTAGGTTGCTCATATCTGTCGTAATTATATTTCTGTCTAGGAACAGGATTGAGAGGTCCATAAGTATTATAAATATCATCAGAGTAATCTTGATAAGAAGGACCGACTGGTTGCTGTGCAGCAGTTCCTCTTCCTATTCCAAATTCTCCAAGTTTCCCTACTAAACTATTTAACAAACTGTCTAAAGGACTAGCCATTATTGTTCCTCTTCTGTAGATCTTTCAAACATTCCTAAATAACTAGGTGTAGCCGATGGTACTACTTGTGCTGCTTGTTGCGCTCTTCTTGCTGTTCTACCTGCAAGTTGTGAGGCTTCTCCAACAAATCTAGGAGAAGCAGCAGCTAATGGAAGAAGAGAAGTAGGACTAAGTAAACCAGTTCCCACTCCTAGTCCAACACCTCCTGATAATAATGAGCTTGTTACTCTTCCTTGAAGTCCTCTAGGAACAACAGAACTTAACTCCTGACCAGCTAACTGCGACATAAATTTCTTACCTCCTGTCACTCCTTCTAGTTCTTGTGCTAAGTTTAATCGTTGTCCATAGTTAGTAGAAACACCATCTCTCATTGAAGTTAATAGTTTTTTTAATGCTACTTCTGCTGTTTTAGTGTCCTTAAGACTTAATGCTTTTTCAATCTCTTGAATTATTTTTGAAGCATTCTCGTAGCTCTTCATTACTTTACCGTAGTTAGGATCAACATCATCAATTGACTTTCTGACTAATTCAGCCATTTCAGAAATAGCAGATCTGGCTTCTCCTGTGTAATTCATAGCCTCAGAGTTTAAAGTTCTCTTCAATTCATCAAAATCAGCCAGTGACTTGTATCCTTGTTTTTCAGCTCTTTGTAATATTTCTGCTGCTTTTCCAGCAGCCTCTATAGTAGAGGCGTTTGTTGTTCTTAAATTTTGAAGCTCAATCAATTTAGCTCTGACAGGTGATAAAGATAAGTTAATATCTTTTAGATTTGCTTTACCTTCTAGATAACTTCTTCTTCTTTGTTTATACAAAATATCTAAATTAAATCTAGCATTAGCTACTACTTCTGTAGGATCTGCCTTTCCAGTCAAGCTATCTCTAAATCTCTTGACAGCATCTCCTCCTTCTTTACCAGCTTTGTATGCTTGAGAAACAGCTTCTCTTCCAGTTCCTGAAGTAAAAGATAAAGTAGTTGCTACAGCAGGTGCTATAAGTTTTTTGTTTCCTACTTTAGCAACCTTACCTAAACCAGCAAGACCAAAAGTAATAGGATCTATCCTTGCAGCATATTTTGCAGCCTTTTCTAACCCAGCAGGAACTCCTACTAGTTTAGCTCCTCTACCTGCTTTAGCAGCAGTGGCTACTACTTTAGCTGCTATGGTTGCTCCTCCACTAAGCGCACCAGCTAAGTCAGCCATAAACCCTGCTGAGTCTGTAGCTATAGTTCTTTTAATATTTTCTATACCACCATATCTATCAGCAAAATACTCACCTACCGCAGAAGCTAATTGCTGACTCTCTTCATCTTCTCCAATAAGCTGAACAACTTCATCTGGTAGAGTGTTTTGTAAAATACCATAACCTAGTTGACCTACAGTTTTAGCTGTTTCAATAGGACTAGATACAGCGTCCCATATAGCCATAGCTTCTCTCTTAGCAGAAGCACCAAAACCTGATACAGCTTCTTCAGCTACCTGTCCTAAACCTACATCGGTATAATCTTTTTTAGTAGGAGTAGGAATAGGATCAGGGCGAGGAGTTGGTTGTCCTCTTGGTTTCCTACTAGATTTGTATTGCTCTTTTGCTGCTTTTATGATCTGTTCTTGTGTTGCTCCTTCAGGACCAGTAACAATTAACTCAGTACCGTCAGGTGCTGTGACTTCATAATCTACTAAAGTTGCCATTACTTATCCTTTACAATACTATTGTATTTTTTTCTTTAACTGTCCAATCACCGCTTCCACCTTCACCATCTTCAAGAGTGCTAGGAGGAGGAGTAGATATGTCAGCACCTAATGAATCTAAGTATTTTTCAGAACTTCTTAAAGATGCTTCTAATCCTGAAGTGTTATATCCTGAGTTTTTGTAACTGTCAATAAGTTTAATAAGTCCTAGTCTAGCCCATTTAGATTGGTTTATAAGTTTTGCTTTTGCTATTTTTGGGCTATCAGTTTCACTAATCTTAATCTTTTCAAACTCTTTTGCTTCGTTATCTGTTAAGGTTGCTCCAAACAGCTCAGCTCTTATCTCACTGGTATATGTATCGTAATCCATCCACCAGTTAAAATATCTTCTATTTTCTGGAGAATCAAACTCATCCAACTTTTTCTTAGCATTTGCTAAAGATCTTGGTGTATCAAGACCAGAGAAAGTTTCTTCAAAAGTAGATGCTAGCCTCATACCTGTTTCTACTCTGTTAACCATCTTTATAGTTTTTTCAATGGTTCCTTCTTTTAATATTTCTCCTGATCCTCCTAGTGCTTCTCTTTGAGCTTTCTGAACCTCAAACTGTAACTTCTGAGTTTCTAGGTCTTGCTTCTGTCCTTCTCTTTGAGAGGCTTGTGCAGTCGCTACTCTTGACTTAGCTTCTTCCATAAACTGCATGGCTTCCCTCGGATATCCCCTGTCACTTAACTCTTTAGCCATTTGAGCCATGACTTGAGGATTAGTCATATCCTGTTTACCAAACTTATTCATGACATCTTGCATGACATTGGCTCTTTCCATATCAGGAGAAGGAGCTTCACCAAACAGCTTCATTGTTCTTAGATTCTCTCCTAGACGTACACCTTGCTGAGCAAGACCGCCATACATTCCTAGACCTTGACCAGCTCCTGCTAATCTGTCTCTGTAGTCTTGTCTAGCAAGTGCTTCTCGATCTTGTCTCTTTTTATATTCCAACTCCTCTGGAGTAGGTCCAAACAAAGGTAGTATTCCATTAGCCATAATTATCCTTTAAATCCGTATGCACTCATAGGTGAAGCAATGCCACTAAACAAGCCTCCTCCAAAACCTTGTGTAGATGCTCCTACATAAGGAGGAGTAGTAGTAATTGGAGGAGCATTAATTACTCTTTCTTCAATATCTGCCTGTGGAGGATTAAATATATTACCTATTCCTTTCATTAGATTCTCATTTCCAAACAAACCTTGCATCGCATCATTCTTCATTTGAGCAGCAGCTAGTTGTTGCTGAGCTGTTCCTAAAGCACCTGAACTAGCCATATCAGCACCGTACTGTTGTCCAGACATAGCCGTAGCACCTAAGTTAGCCCCCATAGTTAATGGCTGTTGTGCAAGCTCTTCTAGTCTTGCTTGATTAGCTAAGTAGCTCTGATATGGTGCTAGTGATCCTTGCATCACATCGTAACCAGTACCCATCAAAGCACCAGACTTAGCTACTTGTTGACCTCCAAAGTTTACTGCTTGTTGTGCAGCCTGTTCAGCTCCTGCTGCTAGTTGTAGGTTACGTCTGTTACGAGATTCTTGTAATTGTTTAAGTAATGGATTACCACCAGCACCTACGCTTAGACCGCCCTGACCTCTACCAAAAGCAGTCCTAGATAGTCTCTCTTCTTCTTCAATGTCGTAAGGTCTTAATGCAGCCATCTGCCTCTGCATATATTCATTTCTAGCTTGTTCAGGAGAAGTAGCAATGTATTCTTGTCCGATATTAAATAATCCTTGAGCTGGTGCAGCAAACTGTTGAGCAAACGGTATGGCTTGCTCAGCAGTGTCTAGTCCCTGACCCATCATCACACCAAGTCTGCCTGTTTGTTCTTGTACTGTTTCACTAGGTGTGTAACCAGCAGAAGTAACTGCTCCAGTGACAGGATCAACTTCAAACTCAGACTGACCATAAAGAGTCTTCATAGCGACAGGTTTAAAGAAACCTTGCTGTCCTAGTTGACGCATTCTGGCATCATACTGAGCAGCCGTTTCTCCAGCTTGTTTAGCTTGCTGCCTACCAGAGATTGCACCACCTACAGCAGCTCCTATCTGCGCTCCAAACGGAACACCTGAGGCTGCTCCTACTATTGGTGCTGCAATTGCTGCTACGTCTTTAATGCTTGAGAATAACCCCATCTTCTTTCCTTTTTAAATTAAGCTGTACGCTTCCACATATAAACTACGATGTACGGTTGTAAGTTCTTACCTGTTGCTGATTCACCTGCATTAGCTGTGTCACCTGATATTGTATGAACGTGTGCGCCTTGTGAATCTGTAGTTGACAAAGCTGTACCAGAAGCTCCTCCCTGTAATCCAGAAAAATAACTTACAGTGCTACCAGCAGTGCTTGCTGATCTACCTGTTCCAGTTGTGTGTTGGTGCGCTCCGGCAGAAGCGTTTTCAAGAGTTCCTGCTGCATGATTGTGTGTAGGTATGATTGAATCTTTACTACCACCTGTTTCTTCTACAGTGTCAAAGTCTGAGTCAGCAGCGTTTAAACCTACTGGTACTTTACCTGCTCCAAATGCTGCCCAAGTACCGAAGCCTAACAAGGTAGCAGGATTAGTAGCTACAGTAGCGTTCATGTAAATAGAACCAACAGGATACGCACCAACTAAAGCTGACTGCACAAAAGCTGTTGTAGCTATTTGTGTGCTAGATGTTCCTGTAGATGCTGTAGGTGCTGATGGCGTACCAGTAAACGTAGGACCATTCAGATCAGCTTTAGATGTCACAGCAGATGCAATAGCTGTATACTCTGCATCTATTTCTGATCCTTTAATAATCTTACCTGCGTCACCAGTACTTAATCCGTCTTTTAATGTAAAGTTAGTTGCTTTTG
>Ga0208793_1000373_pt1 | contig 30686 bp, 37 predicted proteins | sample 17_taG_FD_184092 | JGI IMG/M metagenome (GOLD analysis project Ga0208793, IMG submission 184092) | Marine viral communities from the Subarctic Pacific Ocean - 17_ETSP_OMZ_AT15314 metaG (SPAdes) (version 2) | ecosystem: Environmental > Aquatic > Marine > Oceanic | place: Pacific Ocean | collected... | reverse complement strand
TCTTTAAATAGCAGAAACGACTACAATTATTTGTGATTCCCACTTCCGATGATTTACCTTTCTCATCGAGATTTCATCCCGATGACCGTTTCTTGGAGTTCGTAACCACTAAAATCAAGGGAGCCTCAGATTACGGAGTCCCAGAAGTAACTGATGTGTCTGAAATGACTGAACTTATGGAGGAATGGCTCGGACCATATTTTGAATTAAAGACAATTTATGAGGCTAATTCTGATGATTACACATACGATACTTTAGAAGAGTCTAACCATAGGATGGCTAACGCCCTCGAAAAAACTATTCAGAATTATCTGCGAAATCCAAAAGAGAATCCTCTCGTAATTATTGGATTGTTTGCATCCGTAGGTAGTCCATCTTCATCAGACCCCGCCGAACCATACAATATCTTAGCATATTTTTGGATTGACCCCGCCGGGTTGGAGATTGGGGTAATTCAAAACGAGTTCAGAATTGATATTCACAGAAGCGGACCAGCAGAGGTTAGCACCCAAATAGCGTCAAAGGACAGATTCAATTCACACGAAATGGCTGAGTATTGGGGTCTGACCCAAGAAGAACTGATTTCAGATGAAACCTGTGTAATTAGATTCTTGACATTGAATGTAATTTCCCATCCAGAGATAATGGGTTCACTTCTTAACTGGACCCAGTTCCCTTCAACGTTATTGGGGGGTATCTAATGACCATTCAAAAATGGCTCAGTTCCATGACTAAGGAGGTAATAGGTTCCGACCCACTAACCAAGTTCACCACAGACACCTTAACCATAGATGATTCGTTAAAATCTTATGGAAATAAACACGGGCTTGATGGCTTCAATAGGTTTATCTGGTGGTCTAAATCGCCAGATTGGGTAGATAATCAGGAAGAACACGACATAGATTTAGCACGAAGTATAACAATGTCCAAAGGTGATGTATTGATAGGAGTTTTCAAAACAAAGGATTTTGATGATAGGATGTATTTTGTAGGCTGGGAGAAAGTAGGCACACAGTATGCTAACATATTTCAAATGGGCTGGAGAAATAATGAGTTACTGCCCGGGAAACCCGAAGACAGACATTTGCCCACCCCTCTTGCAGAACTCATAGAAAATTGGACATTTACTATGGATGAATATAATAACTATGGAGAAATAATGTTATATTCAATTGACTTTCAGAACTTTCAGAAGCAAGAGATGTTTAGTCAATCTATGAATTGGTCTCGAACCCCTGTTCAGATATTAGAGAAACTCCTCCATCTTTAAGTGGGTGATTCCACTTATGGTTAATTATGACCAACGTATTTACTGAAATTGAAGTTATGACTGAAGACCAACTCGATGACCTACTCCAAGCAATCAAAGACCGACTCGATGAACTCCGAGACAACACCGACCCAGTTAATGTTGGCGATGTAGTGGAGTTTCCAGTCCGAAAGTTGAACATCACAGGAGTTGTCACCAAAATCACTGAAAAGCGTTGCACCGTCAATGCTACTCTGGTTGATGGCGAATACACTCTGAACCAAAAAGATGTGAACATTTTGGAAGCAGGTTCAGGACCTGTTGAAGAGTAATTCAGTAGTTTTAAGTAGGTGTAATACCATAGCAACAAACATGAAGATTATCGCCCTCGACATTGAGACGAAAAATCTTGATATGTCTGCGGATAATTTAACCTTTGAAGACCCATCGGGTTGGCAGGTTTCTTGTGTCAGTATCTATGACCACCACAGACAATCATTGTTTCATTATGTGTCAGACCCAGACTCGTTGAATCTCAACGATTCAGACCAAAGCATCAATGATTTTAAAGACCTCGGTTTCGACCTTGAAGAATGGTATTACTCTGGTTATCAGTTGATTACCAAGAACGGAGGGACATTCGATTTGCCGATTATTTCTAAGAGCCTTAAAAAAGGTGGTTGCGGAAAAAATGTAGCCACCAATTTACGCTTATTTTTAGACGCTCCGACTGAAAAGGAACTTCCAAACGGTCACATCAAATTATTGACTCCTAAACACTTCGATATTTGTCAATACCTTCGTGATACAACAGGTTCACGACACAAACTCCAGCATTTGATTCAAGGCACGTTTGGACTCTCGGAGTCGAAACTGATGAACGCTGCCGAGGCTCCAGAAAATTGGGCAGCCGGTCAGCATCAAAAGGTATTGGACTACTGCGGTTCTGATGCCAAATATACAGCAGATTTATTCTTCTATGGTCGCCGTGAAGGTCGTATTTATAGCACAGAAGAAAAAAGACCTCTAAAGGCAATATGGTGATTAAAAATGTCAAATCAATTTGGACTAACAGATGCACAAGTAAGCCGCCAACTTGATAAAATCCAAGAGATTTTGTTCAAGGAAGTTGAAGAAGAAAACGATGAAACGTATCGAGGCGTAGTTAAGCCGGAAGTTTTGGACATCTTCATGGAGCAATTTCCACTTGAAGAATCGGGTCCTGATTCCGAAGGCATGACTCCCGAAACTTTCAAAGAACGACTCGGACAAGTTGGACTGAATCTAACTTCATTCATTTTAGAAAAACAAGAATCCATTAACAAGACCCTGCTGATGTATTTCCTGTCAGATTTTATTTCTCAAATAATGAATAACATTTTCAAAGTCTTTGAAGAAGACACACCAGATAATTCAGACTTCATGTATGGTTGATACATTAGTCTTTAAGTATCAGAAACATTCCATGTTTGTTAATGAGTGCTGAACCTCAAACTTTTGACTGGTTGCCTGAAGGTAACTGGGTTGATTTGGGTTATGATAATGCACCCACAGAATCACAACTTCGCTCACAGGTTGATGCAGGAGAACACAATGATGCTTACGGGGACCTTGGATGTCCCGATTGTGGTAACGTGGATTTGTTTTGGAAAACCCACAGCAGCAAAGGACAAAGATACAGATGCCTTAGTTGTGAATACTCATCCAATTGGGAAACAGTAAAATCTCAAGGTGACTTAACCCTTCAAAAGTTTGGACTCACTGTTGATTGTCCTCTTTGTGGTGAAACTATCTCAGCATATAATCGAGCCAGCATTGATTCTCACTTCCGAAAGCACAAGAAAGAAGCAGCCGAAGCATCTGAGCCGAAAGTCTCAGAATCCGAATCCGAACACGAATGGCAAGAAGAAATAGAATGGAATGAGAAGCCGAAGAAAAAGACGGACCCAGAATGGGAAGATGTTGAATGGGACTCCGAAACTCGAAGGTGTTGTGAATGTCACACAACTGAACGTTTGACTACGATTCAAGCCGGAACTTTTTGCTACGATTGTTTGCCTATCAATCTTGGAGCCGAAGATGATTATTGGGCAGGTAGTGTTGCTAAAGCAATTGTTAATGAAATGGGAGATGACTATTATTTCAATGAAGATTTAGATGAATATGACTGTCTGCATTTTGCTCAAGAAATGTCAGAGTATCTTACTCAAGATGAGATACCCCATGAAATACAAAGTATTGCTGGATATGGGGGAGAGGTCGCTCATGCTTGGGTCTATGTTCCTTCTGAGGGTGAATACTATGATGCTTGGACACCCTACGGAGTTTCTGATTGGAAAGATTTAGGATTCTGGGAGACTCTCGATTACACACCTGAAAGTTTTGAAGCCGAAGTTCACCTTCTACCAGATGTGCCGATGGCAGGTTGGTATGACCGCCATGATGATTCAGTTAATATCAATTTAGCCAACAAGGGCATTCGTAATGAAGCATTAGAAGACAATTATTCGGGATTGTTTGATACTATCGCACACGAGTATGGACACCAAGTTACATCTCACGAAACAAGGTCGCCATATCACAGCGAGTTTGCTGCATTTATGGTTCAAACAAATGGCGATTTTGCACGCTCTAAACTTTTAGCAGTTATACATCCTACGTGCGTTCACGAAATTATTATGAAATTGCCTCCAGATTCAAATGGAATGATTTCTGATGAAACTTTAGATAATTTCTTTTCCACATTGGACTTTGAAAACAATCTTGACATCATAGTGCAAGCCAAGCGATTTGTTACATACTCAACTATTCCAGAATGGCACAAAGAATGGCTAAAACACTTGATTAGTTATGTCGAAACAGGAACCTCAGCAAATGTAAGTTTTGAAGCCGAAGATGATTATTGGGCAGGTAGTGTTGCTAAAGCAATTGTTAATGAAATGGGAGATGACTATTATTTCAATGAAGATTTAGATGAATATGACTGTCTGCATTTTGCTCAAGAAATGTCAGAGTATCTTACTCAAGATGAGATACCCCATGAAATACAAAGTATTGCTGGATATGGGGGAGAGGTCGCTCATGCTTGGGTCTATGTTCCTTCTGAGGGTGAATACTATGATGCTTGGACACCCTACGGAGTTTCTGATTGGAAAGATTTAGGATTCTGGGAGACTCTCGATTACACACCTGAAAGTTTTGAAGCCGAAGTTCACCTTCTACCAGATGTGCCGATGGCAGGTTGGTATGACCGCCATGATGATTCAGTTAATATCAATTTAGCCAACAAGGGCATTCGTAATGAAGCATTAGAAGACAATTATTCGGGATTGTTTGATACTATCGCACACGAGTATGGACACCAAGTTACATCTCACGAAACAAGGTCGCCATATCACAGCGAGTTTGCTGCATTTATGGTTCAAACAAATGGCGATTTTGCACGCTCTAAACTTTTAGCAGTTATACATCCTACGTGCGTTCACGAAATTATTATGAAATTGCCTCCAGATTCAAATGGAATGATTTCTGATGAAACTTTAGATAATTTCTTTTCCACATTGGACTTTGAAAACAATCTTGACATCATAGTGCAAGCCAAGCGATTTGTTACATACTCAACTATTCCAGAATGGCACAAAGAATGGCTAAAACACTTGATTAGTTATGTCGAAACAGGAACCTCAGCAAATGTAAGTTTTGAAGCCGAAGACAACTACGATTCTACTTACGGCAAAGCCCAAGCCAAGATTCGCAGAACCCTCAAAAACAAAATCAAGAAACAAGCCATCATGGGAACTAAGGCAGGTCAATGGTCGGCTCGAAAGTCTCAAGAACTCAAACGTCAGTATGAGGCAGCGTGTAGTAAGAAAGGTCTCCAACCCTACAAAGGGTCCAAAACTAAAAAGCAACAAGACCTCTCGGACTGGAGCAAACAAAAGTGGAAAACAGCATCCGGCAAAAAGTCTTCGACCACAGGAGAACCCTACTTCCCAGCCAAAGCCGTAGCAGCACTCAAGCAAAAGAAACTTTACGCTAAGGCCAAGCGACAAAAGCAAGCCGCTACTAAGGCTGGCAAACAAAATGCCAGATACTCTGATGACATTCGAGCAGTAGTCAAACAATATCGAGCCGAAGAAGATTCGGTTTCAACTCAAGAGGTTCTTAATTGGATTAACAGACCCCAAATAATTACTGAATCTTATGAGTTCCCTTCAGAACCAGTTCGTTGTGTTTATTGTGGTTCTGACGACATTACTACGGATGGATTAGAGGCCGGTTGGTCAGGTGGCACAGTAACAACGGATGTCACTTGTTTAGCAGAGGATTGTCAAGCAACTTGGCGAGATTATTTTCGTTATGTTGATACCGAAATTATCGTTCCGACCAGCCTTACTTTAGACTCAGAGGATGCTTTGCACGATGAACAATTAGAAATTGAAATTGAAGGCATTGATGAAACTTACGGCCTGAGTTCTTCGGACCCAGAAATGCTTTCCGTAGCCGAATCTGCTGTTTCTCAATATCAGTCTCGAACAGATTTACCTGAAACTTTTCAGTTGCATACCAAGCCACACTTTGTTTTTGTCTCCGCAGATGCTTTCGGTCGTAGTAGCCATGTAGCACGTTTCCGAAGTCAAACCGCCAGCCACATTCCTATCATCATGTTATCTTCTGAAGCCATCCGAGAATCTGCTGACCAATACGGAGTGTCATTAGAAACTGCGGTTCAAACAACAGTTTGGCACGAACTCGGTCATGTATTGTGTGAACTTTGGGACATGGAAGAAATCTATCCTTTCGATAACAGCACCCAAGAAGAAGAGTTTGCAGAATCTATCGCAGAATCCATGTATTTCCAAGAGCCATTTCAAAATCCGGAGGTTTAATCGTGATTCCTATAAATTGGTTTTACAAGGGCAAATTGGAAGAAGAAGATTTGTTCGATATAATATCACCTATTGAATATATTCCATCTCGTGACTATTACGAGAAGTCTGGAAAAGTGCATACATACATCAAAGCCTTGTGTCCCACTCATGGTAAATCCTTGTTTATCAATTGGGGGGAAATCATAAAAGACCCCGGTGTTCTGGGCGAAGACCCAGAGGTTGCCGCCATAGCGATGCGTAGTGAACTCTATACGGGATACCGGTTTATTTATTACCAGTGGGACTCAAACGGCTTGCACTTCCCACCTTCAACCAAAAGTCGCCGCACCGGAAAAGGAAATGTAAGCAGTGTCTTTATTTGCAGGGAATGTCGTAAAGACTCAGGCTACCAACTCTCATTATTGGAACTTTTTGGCTAAATAAAAAACCCTATGAAGGGTCTTGAAGCCATTGTCGTTTTAGTTTTACAAAAAAACTATTTTTATACTATCGAATCAGCAATATAGGAAACTTGTTCCAATTTATTGCTTGGCGAGGTTCTTGTTTTGCAGAAACTTTCAAAGCATAACTTAATAATCCAGTGGTCTCAGAAGTTTCAGCATCGCCGCTTTTAATTCTATACAACCACGGTTCTAACGCAAAATCAACATGGTCCCATCGTAGTGAACCATCATGTTCAGCATTTGAAAAAAGTGTTTTCTTTTCTTCTATCCCAGTAGTTGATAAGACAGAATCAGTTAAGCGAGAAGGAAATATACCCAACTCAAATATGTTCTCTATATCGCCTTTTGTAATATGATTTAAAACTGGAATCACACTATCCATGTCATTAGACACGCCAATAATGTAACAACAGTCCTCCCTTATTTTCAATGATTGTTCCATCTCCTTTACGAGTTGCGAAGTTTCTTCGTGGGACACCAGATAAACACCATCAGCATCAACGGCAGAAGGCTCCTTTATTTTCGGCTGAATCAACACATCAACATCTAAATCCATACTCTTCCTTAAAGCAAAATGCTCTATCATACGTTTCATTAGCACAACACTTAGAAAAGTTTCTTCAGCAGCACCCTTATCCCACTCATGTATTTCTTCCTCGGTCAATAACTTCTTAGACCGAAATGCTTCCACGACGCTCTCAGCACCTACGAATATCTTATTTTGGAGATACAGAGTTAATTCAGTAACCCAATCATCAGTATTTGGCTCCATAAATTATATTGCTACAATCGACTACTTAAAACCACCCCAACCTGCATCTTTAAATAGTTGATTGAACATAAGAATAATTGTTCAGAGGAGGTTCTGTTAGGATAACGAAGTTCGCCATCATTGACTGTAATTTTTACTCCACTGAAAAGTGATTTTGAGACAAGATTTGGTCAAGGAGAAGTAAATTATCACAACTATTGTAAGTATTGTGCATCTCCGAGCATAGGGGCGGCTTCAATGAACACAAAAAAGGGAAACGGTCGAAATGGCTTGCCAGAGTGATACGTCCCATTTCATTTTCACAAGGTTTTAAGTATCTAAAAACTCCATTATAAGTTGGTATCAAAATGTTTCCAGTTGAATCGCTCCTTTTTTTAGGCGATGAATATACATCCACCGTTGAAGATATTCTCGATAATCATTTTGGAACAGAGCAACACATGGTCTTAACGATTGTTGAACTTTTGATAGGTTATCATTTAGCCCACCGAGAACTTATGGATTATCTGGAACTATTCAACCCCACCTTTTCTTTAGAATTAACTGACATTATAGTTCACAAACTGCTTCAAGAGCATTTGCAGTTCAATAATTTTACATCACAAACCCTTCAGGATTTGTTAGACCACGGTGTTTTAGCATGAATAAAAAGCGATTGAAGAAACGAGATAAGAAGTGGAAAAACACTTCTAAGCCAGTTGAAGAGTTAGATGCCCTACGTCTCCAACGAGAGTTTTTGGGGTTGGAACTTTGTGCTGTTTGTGACCATACGTATCCCAGAGAACTGGGCTTGTGTCCCAAGTGTGCATAAAGATTGCCTTCAAGTTTATATGGGTGAATACACACTAACCAGAGTATGACCTCGGACTTTAACGTTGTGAACATGGTGGCTGGAACACGATTGACGAATAGCATTGACCTTTATGCGGTCTCCGCAGAATTGGATGTAGATTATGAAGCCGAGCAATTCCCCGGCATGGTTTATCGCATCAGCCCTGCAACTCACGGACCCACCGCACCAACCCTTTGCTTGCTGTTGTTCAACAGTGGAAAGTGTGTCGCCACAGGTGCAAAGGCTTACGAAGATGTAGTTACCGCTATGCAAATGATTCACGATGATTTGAATGAAGCCAAGTTTAGTCTTTGGCCTTTTGAAGAATCAGACATTGAGGTTTCCAACATTGTGATTACTACTGACTACGGTAGCACTCTTTCACTTCGTAACCTTTGTTTGTCGTTGCCTTTCGACCGCAGCGAATACGAACCAGAACAATTCCCCGGACTCATTTACCGCTTGGCTGAAACCAGTGGTGTCTGTTTGATTTTCTCATCAGGTAAGTGTGTGATTACAGGCACATCAAGTCTTGAAGAGGCTGAAGAAGCCGTAGCAGAACTTCGTTCAGAACTTGACAGTTACATTACTCCTTAATTGAAGAGTATTTCCATCACGTTCCAAAAGAATGAAAATCTTTAAGTATCAGAACTACTACAATCCATGCTATGCGTGCTGGAAAGGAATACGAAATCTGGCACATTAAGGATGAGGAAAGATTGCATCCGTTGGGTTCTCTAAATGAAGGAGCCTTAATTTACATCAACTCTCGTTCCAAAGCATTTCACAACAAGTTAGGTCTGGCTTATGGTCAGGGTGCTGGAAACCTTGATACAAATTGGAGTCAGGATTTTTACATCTGTAACTACGGACGTTTTACTGAACAAGTCCCGACCCAAAGGCCGGGCGATTGGAAATTGCCAAAACCCGATGGAAGAGGACTTACCGTTAGTGGTCTTGCACATTGGAAGGATGAGGAAACAGAAATTATGAAAAATCTCAATTATTTCATAGAAAACTACGAAGTTGTTAGAATCTTTGACGACGAGATGCGTTCTTTAGACCTTCTGAAAAAATTGCTGATGATTCTGAAGGATAGTAAAAACCCAGCATACATGAAACCGATTTATTTTCACTTTTTGGGAAGTGGCGTAAGTGATGGTCGTGTCTGGGAAAATGGTGTCCTTGTTCCTCAGTCTTCATTGGGAATCAACAAATCAGAAATCAGAGACATAGAAGAATGGTGCGAAAGTATGAGTTATCAAGGATTCAACGTTAATGTTAAATATCATTATATGGAAAGTCCAAAAGGTATGCTGAGTGAGGAATTGTATGTAGCCAGAGATGGTTCTGGACCCTACTGGAAGCGGTTTCCTCCTCGTTATTGATGAAAATCTTTAAGTATCAGAACGACACCAATCTTGTTATGATGCCCGCACTTGGACTCGTTGGAACTGTTATCGGCTTTGGTGGATTTGGTTACGCCGTAGTTAAACTCACAAAGAAAGATTGGAAAGCCGTTGCTGTTGGAACAGTCGTTGGTGCTGCTTCACTTGCTATGGTTGGCTGGAATCTCCGCACGCTTCGTGATGTAGTTCCATTCGGCGCAGAAGATTACATGGACCGTGATGATGTCGAAAAGGTTCTGGATGCTTCCAGAGGTAAAATTGTTTCCGTAACTTTCATCAAGCGAACCAACGGTGAAAAGCGAACTCTCGTTGGACGTATCGGTAAGAACTACAAGCCAACAGGCACAGACCCATTGGGCGGCAAGAAGGCTCGCCGTGGTCGAAACTTGTTCACGATTTACGATATGCAAAAGGGCGGTTTCCGCATGGTTTCTATGGATTCCGTTATCAGCATTCGTGCTGCTGGCAAAGACTACAAGGCTTGAATAAGAACTTTGAAGTAGTTGCTGCAACATAAGTTGCACATGGCAGATTTATTTTGGATTGCAGAAATGCAAAAATATGTTGAATTGTATTCTTTGTTTCACAAAGCAATACTTAAAGTTGAACCACGCACAGACACTGAAACAATGATGGGACTTTGGTTCGATTTTAGAGAAAGTGTTTGTGACTGTGAAGGTTGCAGAGAAGATTCTGATTGTGTAATTCACATTGATGTTGCAGACTTTGATAGTTTCGATGAAGATGAAGAATCTGAAGACTAAGGTTTAAGAGGGTGCTTACTACTATCATTACACATGGTAGCAGAACTTAGAGGTTGGACACCCAGCCGAATTGCTTCCGAACTCCGCATGGAGCCACGTCAAATCGCTGACGCATGGGGTGAGAAAGCCTCAGATTATGCTTACGAACTCCAGACAGGTATTTCCGTGGGCCAAACTGACCAGACAGGTAAAATGTCGGACATCATCAACCTATTCCAAGACCGACTCGAAACCGTTCAGAATATCTTGAAGACCGAACATGGCTTTACTGCTTTTGCAGACATACGCACCGTCAATAAAGACCGCAACAAATACTTGCGTCATTCAGTTTCATTAGTCGGCATGGTTTCCGATATTCGTCGTAGTCGAAGCGGTGGTCGCATTGTGGAACTTGAAGACCGAACAGGTAGTGTGAACATTTTCATTCGAGCCGAAGACCCTGCGGCTGGAACACTTCTTCTTGACGACGTTATTGGAGTCACAGCCAAGTTTGCAGAAGATAAGCAAAAAGGAGGGGCTGGAGACCTGATGTTTTGTAGTCGTGTTCAATATCCCGAAGTCTTACCTCATAATTACAATCGAGGAGGCATGGAGTTTGACCCAGTTTCAGTAGCATTTGCTTCTGACATTCACATGGGCAGTAAAGAGTTTCTGGAAAAAGATTGGGACAAAATGATGCACTGGATGAACTCTGACGATGAAACGGCTCAGAACATTAAATACTTTGTTTTATCAGGTGACATAGTAGATGGTATCGGTGTTTATCCGGGTCACGACAAAAACTTGAGCATTCACGATGTTTATGACCAATACGAGTATTGCGCTCGCAAACTCGATGAATTGCCTGACCACATTACACCAGTGATACTTCCGGGTAATCACGACGCTGTGCGACCTGCTGAACCACAACCAGTTCTTGAACCACTTATTCAACAACGATTCAATTCAACCGTTCATGTAGGCAACCCTGCTCGAATCAATCTTCACCACGCTGCGGATTCTGATGCAGACCCATTTCAGATTCTTAGTTATCACGGCAAAGGCATAGACGACATGGTTCCACGAATGGCTCACGTTACTTATGAACGCCCTGCTGAAGCCATGAAAGAAATGCTGAAGAAACGACACCTTGCTCCGATGTGGGGTGAAAGAAACGCTTTGTCACCAGAAACAGAAGACCAAATGGTTATCCGAGATGTTCCAGATTTATTCGTCACAGGACACACTCATGCACATCAAGTTGAATGGTATCGTGGAGTTCCATTGGTCGTAAGTTCCACCTTCCAAAATGAAACTGATTTTATGAATATGCTGGGCTATCAAGCCAAAAAGTCTCGGCTCACAGTCTATAACATCAGAAATCGTAGCACCAGAATAATCCCATTCCAAAGTTTTGAATGAGGCATGACAACACGCATAGCCTTCTCTGATTGCGGCATCGCCGCAGGTAAGCCTCGAACTTTAGACATAAGAACAGTTTAAGAGGGTGTTGTGACATAGAATAAACATGGTCTCGATTTGTCCTTGCGGCAACACAGTAAAACGACCTCAACATTATGGGTCCTTTTGTTCGGACTTTTGCAGTTCCTTTGCGGCTGATGAAAATACTTCTTGGTGGAACACGGCTGGGAAAAAGCAAACTATGTTTTGTCTCGGATGTGGTAGCAACTTTGATTTAGTGTTTGGAAACCGTTCTCAAGTTTTTTGTAGTTCCGAATGTAATCGAAACATTCAACAGAAATCAAATTGGATTCTTTTCAACATTTGTCGCATTCTTGCACGTCATCCAGACGGGCTAACATCGGGTGAAATCGCTCGACTATTGGATGAGTTCGCTTTCAACCAGAATCAAAGGTCAGCAGGTCATCACATCCGAAAGTTATGGCGTTCAGGAGTTGTTGAAAAAGTTTCCACAAAATCCCCCGCTAAATATAGAATCTCTAATCCCGACGCACACGCTGGAGTGTGGTTAGCATGACAGATTGGCGCACAATTCTTCGGCCAGTGTGGGGATTCATTGTTTTGCAGCCTGTTATGTTAGGTTGGTTTTACTTATTTTCAGAAGATTGGGTCGCAGATTACCAATCCCTCGGTTGGCCTCTTCAAGTAATCGGCACAGTTTGGCTGATTCCTTGTTATGCTTACTATGAAAAATACTGGGACCGTAAGAGTCTTTAAGTAGCAGAACAACAGAATAATTCTCATGGGTTTTTCAGTAGGTGACATATTCGGCAAGAACTTTTTGTCAGCCGACACCATCATTGGTGGCAAATCCAAGCAAGAAAGTTTCGCAGCCGAAATCGTGGGAGTCCCCGGAGCCACAGTTTCAAATGGAACATTCAAACAAGCCCTCGGTTACAGCGTTCCCGGTAGTAGTTATGGAATCTCACATTATTTCAAAAAGAAAGGTTCTTCAACCAAATACGTTTGCACCAGTTCTGGTTGCCCAAGTTTCACAGACTGGGAAAATGACCGAATCAAACTTTTAGGGGCTTCAGATTATGGAGTCAATGTTAATGGTGCAACAGGAAGTGAAATAACTTTTAGGATTGAATCTCAAGCAGTTATGGGTGGCTCAGGGCATTTGGGTCCAGTTGCTACTTACGATGGTAACAAGATTAGTCTGCTTTCTGCTGCTCGAAACTCTGCCTTTACCAACATTAAGGAAGTTTCGGGTTCTGGTGGTAAAAAAGTAGATGTTACACTTACTTCAGGAAGTCATTACATTAGTCTCGACCCCGGTGCAGATGCTTCAGGCATTGGAACTTTCACAGTCAAGTTTAAAGGACCTAAAGGCGACATCAAGTTCGAGCGAGATAATTCCACCGACGCAAGAATCTCTGGAAGTGGCAAAGCCACACCTATGTATCTTGGATTAGTCAAGTGGGCTATGTATGAAGATGGTTGCATGGATAATGAAGCCTACAACTACAAATCCAAATACAACCGACAACCTGCATCCGTTACTTGCACTTACAAAATTGCACCAGTTGATACATTTACAATTTCTAAATCTCAAGTTACTCAGGGTGCCTCAGATTCCGTAACTTTCGATTGGAGTCTCGATACAACCGACAGGAAAAATGCTTCCTCGGTGAAACTTTTAGTCAGCAACTCTGCTGGCAACGACCAAGAAATCACTTCATGGGCTAAAGGTGTCACAGCGCAAACTTACACTTACAACACCTCCGCCTTACCTGTTGGAACCAGCACGTTCACATTACTTTCCACATGGGACAAAGTAGTAGGTCAGGAGAAAAAGGAAACTGTAACACTTAAGGTCAATTCACCCAACACTCTTTTGAGTTGTAATGACCCTAACGCTTCCAAGTATCAAGAAACTTCAGAAACTGGAGATTGTGGACCCTGTAATGATGGATTCCAAAAATCTGATGGACTGTGCCAAAAAGTTGGTTGCACCACAGAAGGCAATTACAACTACGATGAAACCGCACAAGTTCACGACGAATCTCTTTGCTTCGATGAAAACGGAGACAACGGAGACAATGGAGACAACGGAGACAACGGAGAGGGAGAAAACGGCGGAGATGAAACTGGAGACCCATTGGTTGCACAGGAAACACCCGAAGAAGGAAGTTTCCCAATTATTCCAGTCGTCGGAGGACTTCTTCTCGTTGGAGCCCTTCTACTTAGCAGATGAACCTTTAAATAGGTGCTACAATCATACACAAAGTATGAAGCATAAAGTTTTGATTGATTTATTTTGCGGAACTGGTGGCTTTAGTCACGGTTGGATTCAAGGTGGCGGTGGTATTGCCGTCAGCGTTGATAATTGGGAAGATGCTTTGAAAAACCATGCACATAATCATCCAAAAGTTCCAGTTTTGAATCTTTCGTTGGGCGGAGACATCGAGGAAACTTCCGATACATTGTTTGCTTATCTGGCTACTTACTGTGCCGAACACGGCATTGAACCAGAAGATTTGCATTTCCATTTGCACGGTTCTCCACCTTGTCAAGCCATTTCCACAGCCAGTCACAGCAGGGCTTCTGCTGACGGTTACATTATGGTTCAATGGTTTATTGACCTTGTAGCCCACATGAACCCAGATTCATGGAGCATGGAGAATGTTGTTCCAGTCCGAAAGTATCTCGACCCCAAAAGCATTCCGTATGTTATCGTTAATTCCAATGATTACGGAGTGGCTCAAAAGCGTAAGCGAGTCTTTGCAGGACAAGGATGGGTCTTGAAACCAACTAATGTGGGACTGACGGTGCAAGATGTTTTGCCCGATTTGATAGGTTCGACTTTAGAACCTGCTCCGTATATGGCTGCTAAGAAACGCTGGACTAAACTTGGCTTAGACAAGCCTTTTCCAACTGTTACTTCGTGTAGCCCATCTCAAATCCGAATCGTTAGTCGTCGTCGCAAAGCCCACGAAGAACCCCAGAGTTATCCCATTGATAAACCTGCACACACGATTACACAAGTGAACCATATTGTTGAAGAAGTGGACCCTGTAACTGAAGTATTAACTAAGCGTGGATTCACACTACAAGAAGCAGCCACACTTCAAGGTTGGCCTGATTTACAATTTGCAGAAGGCATTTTGGCTAAATCGAAACGTGTTATGGTCGGTAACATGGTTTGTCCACCGATTGCTAAAGTAATGTGTGAGAGTCTTTAAGTATCAAAGAAATACTCAATAGAATATGACAACCACTACGAACTCTATTTTACCCATGAGGGTTCTTGAGTTCTGGTATGGCCCACAAGAGGATTGGGGTTTAAATGGAATGGTGGATGAAACTTGGCTGGACAACCCAACAGATAGTAGATTAGACCTTTACAATCTTGACAAGTATGTTCACGAAGAAGTTGATAAAAGGCAATACTTAGGCGACCCCGGCATATACATGGTGGTTAAAACCCCCTCCACCCCACGTTATAGTTCCTATGGATTCCCTTTCCACAATTCTGAATATGCGGAACTAAAAACTCAAGGAAACAGCCGTATAGAAGTAACCACTAAACCAGATTATGAGGTAATTTTTACACCGTATGTGAAACCATTTGCAGAAGACACCAACAATAAAAATGACCAGACTCATTTTAGTGTAACGAAAAAGGATAATCGGTTTCTGGATATTATGGGTTCTCCGAAAGTTCCCGGCATAGAATACAAATACTACAAATTGTATTCATACAAACACACAACCTTTGAATCGGTTTCACGCATTTTGAATTGGTATCCATTCCCACAGATTTTCATTGAGTAAGCAAGTCTTTAAGTATCAGAAGAACCCAATGTTCATCATGGGTGCAGTATCAGAAGGCCAAAACTACCAAGACTACATGATTAGTCATCGCTGGGAACACGAAGTTGAGCAACCACAAAACAGTTCAACTAATTTTGCAGAGACTTTCGCTGCTGAAACAGAACCCAGCATCGGAGAGCGTGTTTCTGCTATGTTCATGGGAGTTTCCAGCATGGTTTCTTCTCAACCCCTTTTGGTGGTTGTCGGATTGGTAGGAGTTTATTTCCTTCAGAAAGGACTTCGTTCTGAATAATCGGTGAGATAATGGAAACACCATTTCAAACGTTCCTGAAGCAAATCAAGGAACATAAACTTTTCAAAAAGTATGCACCATACATCATTTTAGTAATTATCGCCATTCCGCTTTGGTATTATTTGTGAAGTCAAGTTTATATCAGTCATTCAACTTACCTCCCGTTGAGTATCATGGTTGAACCTAACAGACTGAATAATTTGCGATGTTATCTTGCAGGGCCTATTGACCACGCAGACGATGACGGCATCGGTTGGAGAAACGAAATGACTAAGTTTTTATCTGAACTTGGTATCGTTGTTCTGGACCCTTGTGATAAACCCGTTAAGGATTCTTATTTTAAAGAAATTGGTAACGAAAAGGAAAAGATGATGAACCTTAAAGAAACAGGCCGTTATTTTGAATTGACCCAACGTATGAAAGAAATCGTTCACATGGATTTGCGAATGGTTGATATTTCTGACTTTGTGATTGTGTATCTCGATTTCAATCAACGTCCATTCGGAACGATTCACGAACTTTTGAACTCACTTCACCAACGCAAGCCAACTTTGGTTGTGATTGAGGGTGGTCGCTCCAATGCTTCCAATTGGTTGTTCGGTATTATGAATTATGAGTTCATGTTTGATAACTTCGATTCACTTCAAACTTGGATTACACAGATTGATGACGGCACTATTGAAGGAGACCTATCACGATGGGTTTTCATGGATGTTTCAGAATCCAGTGGTAAGGCTGAAATGACCACTAAATCTAAGGGTCGTAAGCGTCGTTATGATGCAGACCCAGACATTGATGCACTGGCAGAACAAACCGCACAAAAAGATTAGGCTCCAGCAATCTTTAAGTATCAAGACAACTGATGTCTTGGCATGAGCGTAAAAAAAACTAATAATGATAAGTTGCTTCAAAAGATAGGACTACTCATTGTGTATGCGTGGGTATTGTTAGCAGTAGGTTTTTTCGTGCTTACTGCATGGGACCCGACTTACTTAGAATCCGCAGAAAATTATGTTTCAATTCTGGCTATCATCGGAGGTCCTGCTTTGTTGATTGTCACCAAGATTATCGAAACGTGGAATCAGGAAAAGCAACAAGAGATTTCCGATTATGAATCGCAAGCAGCCCATGAGCGTGCTATGAATGAGATTCTAACAAAACACTTTGCAGACATGGAAAGAAATCCACAAACTATTCAATCACCTGCGGTTGAAAACAGTTCTGGCTCAATCAGCACACAAGTTAATTCGTTAAGAGAACAAATAAAAATGTTACAAAAAGACCTTAACAAATTGAAGTGATGGATATGTCAGAAGATGAACTCAATGAACTACGCCTCAAAGCAGAGATTATTGCAGAAGCCACAGGCAGAACCACAGAAGCAGTTTTAGAAGACTTACTCGATGATGGATTAGTCAATTTATCAAATGAAGATAAGAACGACAAAGACTTAGTAGCCCAACTCAAAGAGGCTGCCGAATTGATTGCTACTGTTCAGAATATCTCTGCCGAAGTTTCGGCAAATACCGTGTTAAACGGAGGAGACAATTCTACTGAAGTCAAAGTTGAAACCACTTTAGAAGGAGACATCGTGGACCGTGCCTTAGAATCGGTGCAAAGAAAAGCCGAGAAACTCAAAATGATTATTGCTATTGTGGCTCCAATTTTGCTATTGTTGTCAGGTGGTGTAGGATTAGATTATTTTATGGACAACAATGATTCCAGCGAAAGTTCTGACGACATTTACATTGATGAAATCTGGGGTTGCACCATTATGGATGCTGAAAATTATGACTCAATAGCAACTAATGATGACGGTTCTTGTTACTGGGATGATAACAATGGTGGCGGTGGAGGTCCACCAGACTGTTCAGAAAATTGGCGTTGGGAAAACGTTGTAATTCGTGATTTCGATTCTAACGGAGAAGGTTACAACGACGACATTGAAATCCGAACTGTGTTTGAAGACATGAGTGGATGCAACCGACACATGGAAGGTTACTTTATCATCGCTATTTGGGATGAAGACAACGGCCAAGATTACACACAACATACTATCAATGATAAGTTTCACGACAGATTCGTAATAGACCATCACGAATACGACTTGCCTGAAAGCAATTATGTGATTTCTATTAACTATGAGTTCAATGAAGATTTCTGGGAAGGACCCTCAGCCTTAGTTACTACGGAAGCCCCAGACCCAGATGATGAAATCGGTTGTGATGCTTACTTCATCAATTCTCAAGCCTACTTAGAAGATTCAGATTCAGAACAGGATGCAGTTACTATGAGTGCTGATGTTGCTATCGTTCCTGAAGAAGACAACTGTAAAGACCGAAACTTTGAGATTATCTGGCAACTCTACGAACATAACAATCCAGATGTTGTCAAATACGAACACACCACTTGGGAAAGTGGAGAATCATCAGACCCCGATGGAGCAGATTATGTGTTTCACACATGGGACAACGTGGATGAAGGAACATACGACCCGAAAGTTTCATTGTTTTTAGATGGTGACCAACTCGACGAGAAATGGATTGCCCACATAATTTCTATTGAAGACGAAACTTCTGAACCAGAAACTTGTCAAATTAACCTTTATGGTATTGTTTTCCTTGTTAATGAAACCAATACTGCTTCCATAGACTATGATTTAGACTGTGGTTATGGCGAGACTAATGAAACCATCGGTTACAATGTTTCCACTCAATTGATAGTTTATCCTGCGGGTAGTGTTGATGAATACCTCAAACTGGACAGTGGATTACATTTTATCTCAGGCTATGCTGAAGATATTCATACTTTAATTATTGATAACTTTACCGATGCTAACACGACTCATTATGATTTCTATTGGTATGCTATTTGGACTAATGATTCAGGAGGTTATGAAATGATTGAAAGAACTTGGCTCAATCAAGAAGTTACTCATCCCTCTGAACCCGAAGAACCCGTGGATTGTAGTAACCTAAACATAACTTCTAATTCATTAGACTTGTCGAAGGACAGCAACGATGATTTAGTGGCTTCATGGAATCTATCTCACGATGGACCCGACCTACCAGATTGTTTCGTAGAAGTTGAAGTGATGATTACAATTTATCAAAACGGACAATACTACAATGTCAGCGATTTCTCTCAGAATGGTTTGTGGAAAGTTTATACCAACTCCGAAGGCAACCAAACTCTTCAGATAACTTCTGATGATTGTCAGTTGTTCAAAGACCTTCCACCCGGAACTTATGAAGTGCTAATGAAGTATCGCATTGTAGGCGAATCAGAAACAAGCGAAGACCATTTCGCTAACTCGGTGGTGATTTCTTGAGACCAAGCATTCAATTTGGATTAACCACGTTGGCTCTTGGTTCGGCACTTATGATAATTCCAATCAGGGCTAAATGGTGGCCTTTCGTCGGAACTTTCATTGTAGGGACGTTGGCTTACGAGATATTCCCCAAAGAATGAACATCACAATCTTTAAGTAGTCGTGCAACAGAATGTTGCTTATGGGCTATTATTCTCTTGACCCACTCGGTAAGGGATTCTTCCGTGTGGACCCTGCAATCACGCTTCCGCCCGAAGCACTTGCATTTTATTCCGAAACCACCAGTTTCAGAGCAGCAGGGGCTGGAAAAGTCACCAAAGAACTTTCACAAGAAGTGGTTGAAAGAGTCTCGAAAGAGATTGCAGGAGAAGTTTCACAAGCAGTTTCACAAAAGGTTGGCAAAAATGTTACGGAAGCAGTAGCCCAGAAAACTTCAAAGGAAGTCATGCAACAAGCCTACAAAAATGTTCAAGAACGAGCCATCAAGAAAAACGGCAAAGAACTTTCAGGTGCTGCCTTAACTTCAGCACTCAAAAAAGAAGCCAAAAATCTGGCTACTGAAAGTTTGGAAGCCTCATCCAAAAAGGTAGCCAAAACAACTGCGAAAACAACTGGTAAAAAGACTACAAAAAAGGGAGCCCAGAAAGAGGCTCGTGAAACGGCTGTTGAGCGATACGCTAAACACGCCACTACAAAGGGACTTATAGCCGCTACTGCTTTTGGAATCTTGAAAGTTCCTGCGGAAGCCCTTGCAGATGTTATCGGTGATACTGCTGACACATTTTTAGGCAACGATTGTAACCGTGAAGACACCGAAGAAAAATACCCAGACGAATCTTCAGAACAAATTGATGCTCGCATGGAAGCCTGTGAAGCCGAAGGTTTCAAGAGAACCATGATGCTTGGAGCAGCAGGTCTTGGAATTGTGGGAATCTTGGGAGCATTGATTGTAACTCGATTAGTTCCTAAGAAAGAAACTCCTCAGCCAAAACCAGAATCTCCCGTTGGAGCGACGGGGGCTACTGCATGAGCCGAAGAAGTTGTTGTATTTGTGGTGAATACCGAACCAACGTCGGAATGACTTTTTCCGAGCGTGCTTTTTGTCACACTTGTCGAGATATTGCTATTGAGTTTTACTTGAGTCAAAACGAGGGGGTTTGAACCACATGGCGAAACAAACAGGTTGGACTTTCTCAGGTTCGGCAAACTTTTCCCCAACCATAGGAGCCGGTTCAAGTAGCGATAGAACCAATTTAGAATCTATTGTGAAAATAGTTTCATCTGAAAAGAAAGGACGTGGTAGTAACAAGAAATCGAAAGATGGTTTCAGCACCATTGAGTTCTCGAAAGTTTCTAAAACCGATGCTATCGAATGGGAAGTTATCACAACCTGTGATGGCAAAGGCCAATCCGACCGAGTAAATCTGAGTTTGACTTACTACGACCCTTATTACATTGGCCGACTTTCTGACCAAATTATTGCTACGCTAACTGAGGATGAAATCGGAAATGTCTTAATGGGTGACAATTCCGCAGTTGAACGAAAAACTGCTAAAATGGTGGATTTAAATCAAACCATCAAAACCATTTATTCAACGACTGTGATTACTGATTCATCAGGCCGAGCCAAAGGAACAATTGTGCTTCCCGAAACTTATCCTTTTGCCGACTACGTTCTCAACATCCACTACGGTTACTCTAACACTTCTGAGCGTTCTGATTCTAAAAAATCGGATGAGTTCATTTGGGAAACCAGCCTTCTGGTTGGAGAAATTGCTTTAGTTGTTGTAGGTTCGATTCTTTCAGGAGGCACACTCGCACCCGCATTGGGAGCAGGGTTGGTAGGCACAGCCGCCGTTATCGGTGCTGTGGACATCGCTTATGCGGCTACGTCTTATTTAGCATCAGGTTTCGGTGCAATTGATGAAAACCGTCATGGATGCTTGTTCCCAATCATGGGATTCAACCACAGTTATACATTTACTATTGATGAACCAGTTACCATCATAGACGAGGAAACAGGAGCAGAAACTGAATCCACAGCCAAGACTCAAGCCATTGTTTCTCGAATCTCAGACCACACTGATAAAGTCGGAGCATACTCAGTTCCTAAAACTGAAATGTGGTCATGGATTGCAGGTGGTTCAGCATTAGTAGCCGCACTTTTGATTTTTACGAAGCCAAGAGGTGAACTCGATGAATAATCTTCCATTTGGTAATCACAATCATTCATTTGATGCTGAGGCACAATTCCCCGGCACAAAAATTAAAATGGAAGTTTTGAAAACCAAAGAGAAATCAAAAGACCCAGACACGCTTTGTGAATCTGAACACACCGTTTCAATTGGTATTTCACCACCACCCACCAAAGATTCTCCAATTATACCCTTTGAAAGCAGTATTGTGATTGTATTTACCGCCCTCGATAGTTCTGGTGGAGGATACATAGGCGAGATATTAGACCCAATGGCAATTGGTGGAGGTATCAAAGTTTTATTTACCGACCCAGTAAAATACGCCAACACGATTCAAGCAGGGAAAGAGGGGGCTATGGATAACATCATGTCAGACGATACATCAGGTGCTAAGAAAACAGAATCACTCTTTTACTTGACACTTACGGATGGAGCAAAAGGGTTTAGTCGAGGAGCAGCAGCAATAGTTACAGGTTGGTTTTCTGCCGAAGAAGTTTATCATGGAGACAATTATTTTGGAACAGAATTACACTATGAAAATGCTATTGCACACAAGATTCGTATCAAAATTACCAACAAGTTTGAAGGAGTGATTCGCACAGTTTATGATTCCGAACTGGCAGGTAGCAGCACAATCTCTCCAGAAGGTTATCTTATGCCCGCAATTTCTTATTTTGCTGTGGATTCACCGGGTCTTTGGACAGTAATGGTGGATTCCATCGGCTCTGGTTCTTGCGCTAACCCTAAACTTGCTTTGCGTGAAACTTTCACCGTAGCCACACCTGAGAACTGGGGAGATGAATCCAAAGATGAACCTGAAGGTTCAGAAACTGAAGAACCCGAAACTTTCGTTGAAACCATTTCTGGAGGGTCCTCAACTAAGACCAACGTGGGTCTTGAAACCATCATCGGGGGAATGGTTGTTGGAGGTGCATTGATTTATGCACTACTTGGATGATAAGGAAACTCGTGTTTGCCCTTGTGCCGACGGCTTTCTTTACGGAGACTTTCGTGATTCCGAAGAACCACCAGAAATCCAATGTAATTCTTGTGTCGATACACACCGTTGGTTCTGGCAGTTAAATCGAAACGACTGGTCAGGACAATACTGGTATGAGTGGACTCTTCGATTGAATACTAACTAAACTTTTAAGTATCAGAAGAGTTCCAAAATTATTATGACTATCCGCCCGAAGGCATATCCGTATCTGCAAACAAAGTGTCCAGCAATCCTTTTTAATGAAAGTGGCTCAATGCGTGCGCCCGGACGTATTGGAAAAAGTATGGAAATAATTATGGAAATTAGTGACAACCAACCTGTCGATTACTACATCAATACATCCTATACTGGATTGCCTCGGTTTATTGCACACTTGCCTAAACTCGCACAGATGTTTGATGATGGTTATTATCCATTGGGACAGCCTTTGCTTCCTATCCCCAAAGGTGATGACCACATGAACTCATTCGCTCTTGCTGCTCTAATTGAAGAATATCCACAGGGAGTTCACATCATTGATGACGGAGATGGCACAGTAGGATGGGTCTCCCATGCACTTCACGCACTCAAAAACGACAAAAGTTCTGGGTATATGCACCCAGTTACAGTTTATATGCTAAGAGGTATGGAACCACGCGACCGTGATACTTGTCAGAGATATTACGATATGTTGAAACGAAATTGCCCCGAAGATGAAGGATTCAACATTCGATTCTACTACGTCCCCTGTGGCGGCGTTGAGACCCGTTTCGATGAAGTCGAGTTTATGTTTGAAATCTGAGTAAGAACATTTAAGTAGGAGTGTGGGTATAAACCCCACATGAACTGTGCAGTATGCCATTGGCCTATGAATCCCAAACTTCAATGGGTTACTTCTGGTTATGGTTGTGCGCTGTGGCATTGTGCAGATTGTAATTGCGACATCGCTGCTAAAGCCCCTCTCGACAAGTTTGCTAATGGATTCCAACCTTCAGTTAGTAACCCAGATGAACTTTCGGATTCGGATTGTCAAAACATTCTCGATTTACTCCGAAGCATTCTTTCTGATGCTCGACCCTCAGCACTACGCACCCAACTTTCCGAGGTTTTAAACGATGGATGAAGTCAAGAAAAATCTGATTCTAATTGATGCAGGTTGGTTTGTAGGTCGCAACGCCCGTCATTGGTCGCCCAAAGGGGGCATGAGGCGAGCGCATCGTCGCCACATGGTTCGCACAAAGCCTCCAAATCCATACAAGTTTTATTACCGTTGCCGAAAAATCGTCTTTAATGACTTTACTTATCTTGAATATCGTATGAAACAAATGGGTGTTCACCCACAATACGGTAATTCTGAAGTTATCGTTTGTTATGATGGTATTTCAGGACGTGCGGCTCGTGGCAAACATCAAGACACTTACAAAGCCAACCGTGCTATTATTTCTGACGACGACAAAGCCGCCGAAGGATATTCAGCCGAAACTTATGAAATTAAGGATTTGCGAGATGACTTTACCAAGTGGAATATCAATCCTATGTTGCCTCGCAACGGTTGGGTCGGTATTTACGAAGCAGAAAAAGAAGCCGACGATTTGATAGCAGAAGCCGTAGCCGAAGCCTTAGAAAACCCAGAGCGACGTAAGATAGTAGTGTTTTCTAAAGACTCTGATTTGCATCAGATTTTGGGATGGCCTTCCTCAACAGGTTCAGAATTGATATTGTCTAAAATTGAAAGTGAAGTTTCTATCGAAGACATTGAAACCACAACAGGAGTTTCAGTAGAAAAGTATGCGGCTTGGAAATCATTGGTCGGAGATTCATCAGACAACATTTTCGGACTTCCGAAAGTTGGACCCAAAGCAGCCTCCAAACTTCTCAATGAATACAAGGAGTTATCTGACATTCCAGCCAATCTTTTGACCCGCTATCGGGTCTTGAAACCAAAGTTGCTGGCGAAGCATCTCAAGGACTTCCGAGAATCCGAAGAACTTTCAATGTATCGAGTCAAAAAAGACTACGGAACTTGTTGGGAATCCTTAGAAAAAGGTAAAAAGGAATATCTTACTTTCGAGGAAAGTAGTTCCATCCGTCGGGTAATCGCTCCCGAATATCTTGAGTTCGTTGATTTCCGCCCAATGGTGGAGTCAAACCTAAGATTGATTCAACTTCCTTTTGACCCAGACCGCCAGATTTCTTGGCCTTCTGAACCGACCAATCTTTGTGACCCTGAACAATGGTCTGCTTATTTGGATTCGCAGGAGCCTCTGGAATAGGCAATTGCACACCCAACTTTTGAAGTTGTTGCGGCAACCATCGTTTTAGATTTTTGATGTTATCGGGTGTAATACCGATGTAATCATAAGTTTTCTGTTCAGAATAGAAACTTTCTTTACGGTTTCGACGTGCTTCGTAACCATCTTTAGCATTTTTGACCCAATGCGCCGCAGTTTTCAAATCTTTTTTAGAATACGATAAGCCCCAATACTCAATAATAATCGGTCTAACCACACAAGGATTATCGCTCGGCATAATTACCCAATCAGGTTCAATCTTTCTTTCACGCATCCAGAAAATAGGTTCATAAACATAATTGAGTTTTTGACTAAACAACCAATCATCAACTTTCGCTTCACTTTGGCTACGAACTTTATGACCCGCCTTTGTCTTGACCAAAGACGAACCGCTACGGCGGTTCTTTTTTGCCATATTTGAACTTCGTTTGCACGACTACTTAATGATTCACACATTTTGTTTAATGGCTTTGCGAAACTTTAAATAGCAGCCTCACTCAAGAACTACTTGTGACATTCCCCAGAAAAATCTTAGTTCCCATCAAGTCACCTGATGAACCAAGCGAAAAATCAGTTGCGGTTCAAGGTATTTTGAATTGGATTTCTGAAACTTCATACTGGACTGGCTCTGATAAAGACTTTTCCGTTAAAAGACCCACGCTTCAACAAGTTATTGAAGAGTTTAGAATCATTGGCGGTTCAATTAACTTCGATGAAAACAAAGTTATTGTTGGTTTCGGTCAAACAATTGAAACAGTTAGATTAAAAGTTCTGTCTGCTTCAACGGCTCGAACATTTTGGGAATCCATATCTAAGCAAGGAACATTCCCAGACTCCAAAATCACACTTATCATCACGACTGGCAAACGATTTGAGGGATTAGGAAGTTTATTTGGAGAACCTAAAGAAGAAATACCAATGTCCGGCTCATACACCGAATACTCTGACGAGAATCTTTGGTTTCGCCATTCCTGTTGGGACAAAAAGATATTTAGCAAACCAGAAGTTTGGGTAACTGGATTCCTTCGTGAAGAAGAATCAAGTGCCTAATGTTTTAAGTAGGTGAATAATCATAGTAGCCGTATGAAAGAAATACTTCTCGATGAAGAACGTTTGTTAGACCTTCTCAACGATGCAGGACCGGGTGGTGAAATTGAAAACCGTTACCTTTACCATATTCTTAAACAATTGCACACGATGGGTGCTTCTTTTAGAGATGAATGGAAAATCGTAATGTTCAATGGAGACCATGAAGGTGAACTTTCTGAAAATTATGCGGCATACCTTGACCTCATTCTGCGAAACAAAAAGGTAACATTTGAGGCAGAATCTGGAGAGTATAATCTTGAAGACTAAAAAACCTAATGGAATCAGACCTGAACGAATCAATTGCCCTGCTTGTGGCAATTACAGAAGTTTGGTTCTACGTCTTTCTGACCGCATTTATGAGTGCGGTTGTGGCTATGCTTACCATCTCAAGTAAGCAACTTTAAGTAAGTGCTTTGTCATACAAATACTATGACCAGCGATGCTCAGGTTTTTGTCGATTCTCACGAACACGGTTCGGTTCGAGCGATGGCCGAACTCATATTAAATGCCGAAATAAAAACTTTGTCTGAAGGCGACTTTTGGGTGGTCGGCACAGGTTTTGATAAACAACCACTAACAGTCAAGGTTGAACGTAAAACTTGGTCTGATGCTTACGGAAGTTTCAATTCCAAGCGACTTCAAGAACAGGTTTCCCGATTGATTGAATCGGCTGCTGAAACAGAAGGAACACGACCAGTGTTACTTATTGAAGGCTCACCCAGAGATATTTACGGTGTAAGTGCTGACCGCATTCGTTCTCTGCAACAACACCTAAACCGACTTTCAGTAGAATCACTTCCAGTAGTTTATACCGAATCGTTGGATGAAACTTTCCGTTATCTTAACTCTGTGATTGCTCGTGTCAAAGCCCATGAGTTCGGAAGTTTAGTTCGACCAGTAACCGTTGTTAGTTCCACTCGCAACAAGCATCATGCTTTGTTAGAGCAAATCCCAAAAGTTGGTCGCACCACAGGTAAGAAAATCTATGACCATTTCGATTCACTCGCAGATTTCGTTACTGCTTTTGAATCCAACCCACCTGCGGGCATGAAAACTAATTCAGTGGCTTATCAAACTATCCTCAACTTCATAACAGAGTCATGGCTTGCACAAACCAGCGAGACTCTCGCACAACGAGGTTGATACCATGACATCAGAATCTTTTAATGCTACAATTGATGTTCAACCAGTCAAAACACTTCTTTCAATTCTTTCTAAACTATCTGAAGAAGCCATTTACACATGGGGTCCTGATGGCCTTCGTATTCGTGTGGTCTGCGCCCAGCGTTTCAAGTTGGCTGATATTTGGCTCAAGCCCGAAGCATTTCGAGAATACAACTGTCCCGAAACTATCAAGTTAGGAATCGTCAATGAACGTCTCAAGGATATTGTCAAAACACTAACCTCTAAAGAAACAGTAGATTTTTCTTATGACTCTGGAAAGTTTTCTTTGGAAGCCAACGGACTTCGCCGTGTTGTTAAACTACTTCGCTTGGAATACATGAATGAGGTTGATTTGTTACCAGATTTTTCTTATTCTTACTCTTTAACAACCATTTCTAAAGACATTCGTGATTATCTCAAAGCATTAGGAAAAACATTGGCTTTCGATGCAATTCTCAATACTGATTCGGAAGGAACACGCACACTTCTTTGGCGTAGCAAAAACGACGAAGAACCAATCGAATGGAAACCTATTTTCGATGATGAAAATCCAGAGCGAGTTCTCACAGCCAGTGATATTTCATCCACCACTTACACCACCGAAGAAGTGCTTTCCACTTTAGGTGCTACGCTCCGAAAGCAATCTTTGACTTTACAAGGTGGACAAGACATTCCACTTCGAGCCGAATGGACACCGCACGATGGCTTCCGTGTTATTGCTATGGTAGCCAACAGGAGTTGAGAGTATGCAAACGAAACCTACAAATTATGAAGCCGCTAAACGCTTAGTCATCGTCGGTGAAACCGTTACTGCTGAAGTGATGGTTGGCAGACTCATTGAGTCACGTCGCCGTGAAATCCCCACCAAACGTAGTCTTTCTGCTCGCATGAAGCAAGACCCAGATTTCTTAGTTATCAAAACTAAGCGTGGTCCCACAGAGTTTCAAAGAATCGCATAACTGCGGGGTCTTGAAACTACATCTAAGACCGAAAACCTACCGAAGCAAAGCATTAAGTAGTTGCACCGAATAAGACCAAATCCTGACCAGAGATGATACCATGAACAATCAAAACCCTTTTAACCTTTCAGACAATTTCGTGAATAAATACCGCCGACGTAAGGCTCCTTTTGGTTTCAATGGACTTGGAGAACTGGTCTATAACAGAACCTACTCTCGTTTGAAGGCAGACGGTAAAAATGAACAATGGTTTGAAACAGTTCAACGAGTTGTGGAAGGAACTTTCAATATGCAAAAGCGACACATTGAATCACACGGTCTTGGTTGGAATGCTTGGAAAGCACAACACTCGGCTCAAGCCATGTATGACCGAATCTTTAACATGAAGTTCCTACCACCGGGTCGTGGTCTTTGGGCTATGGGAACACCAATCACAGAAGAAAAGAAACTTTTTGCTGCTTTGAACAATTGTGCTTTCGTTTCCACTGAAAAGATTTCTTCAGAGTTTTCTAAGCCTTTTACATTCTTAATGGATGCTTCAATGCTGGGAGTCGGAGTTGGTTTCGACACCAAAGGTGCTGAAACAATGGTCATCAAAGGACCCGCCGAACATCGCTCATCTGAAACAATCGTTATTCCAGACACTCGTGAGGGTTGGGTAGAATCATTGAAACTTTTGTTGGATTCGTATGCCTACGGCACAGCCCCATTGGAGTTCGATTACTCTGAAATCCGACCTGCTGGAGTTCGCATCCGAGGTTTCGGAGGTGAAAGTTCAGGACCAGCACCTTTGGTGTTACTTCACGATGATGTCCGAAGGATTCTCAACGCTGAAACAGGTGGTCCAATTTCAATTACTTCAATTGTTGATATTATGAACCTCATTGGTAAGTGTGTAGTAGCGGGCAACGTCCGTCGAACTGCTGAAATTGTTTTCGGAGAGCCTGACAACGAAGAATACCTTGACCTCAAAAACTATGAGGCTAACCCTCATCGAGCCGAATACGGTTGGACATCTAACAATTCAATTTTTGCTGAACTCGGTATGAACTATGAACCTTCGGCAGAACGTGTGAGACTAAACGGTGAACCCGGTTATGCTTGGTTGGAAAACATGAAAGATTATGGTCGCATGGCTGATGCTCCAGATTACAAAGACCATCGAGCGATGGGTGGAAACCCTTGTTTGGAACAAACATTGGAATCCCACGAACTTTGCTGTTTGGTTGAAACTTTCCCGAACAATCACGATTCACTCGATGACTATCTCGAAACTCTCAAGTATGCGTATTTGTATGCTAAAACCGTTACACTGGGTCAAACTCATTGGGCAGAAACCAATCGAGTTATGCTACGAAACCGTCGAATTGGATGTTCCATGAGTGGTATTGCACAATTTGTAGCCAATCGTGGAGTAGGAGAACTTCGTTCATGGATGGATGTTGGCTACGGACACATTCAGAAACTTGATGAAAAGTATTCCAATTGGTTTGCGATTCCAAAGTCCATCAAGACAACCAGTATTAAACCATCTGGAACAGTTTCACTTTTGGCTGGTGCTACACCGGGAATCCACTTCCCTGAATCTCGATATTACATTCGACGCATGAGACTCGGTAAGGATTCTAACCTTGTGGCTCCGTTGGAAAAGGCTGGTTACAAAATTGAACCTGCGTTTGGTAGTGAAGATACCACAATGGTTGTTGAAATCCCTGTTGATTTGGGAGAAGGTGTGCGAACACTCGACGATGTTTCAATGTGGGAACAATTGAGTATGGCTGCACTTGCACAACGATACTGGGCAGACAACCAAGTTTCATGCACCGTAACTTTTAATCCAGAAACAGAAGGTTCTCAAATCGCTAATGCTCTTGATATTTACCAATATCAATTGAAAGGTATTTCTTTCTTGCCGAAACTTGACTTCGGGGCTTACCCGCAAATGCCTTACGAAAGTATTGATTCCGAAACATATCACAACATCAAGTCAGGACTTGGGAAACTTTCCTTTGGTCGAATCAAAGGTGAAGAAGTAGTTGTTGAAAGATTCTGTGACAACGACGTTTGTGACTTGGATTTTGTGACCTCAGATTCTGAATCACAAGTAGTTGAAGCAGTTATCACTGAAGCCACAGCAGCATTATCAGACACTTCTGAAGTTGAACTTTAAGTAGGTGATTCGACTTACATAGTCTTGTAGTCCCCGGCCTGTGACCTCTTCTTTTCGGTCTCCTCTCGCCTCCAACGGGTCGGTGGGCTACACCACGGGCTTGTGGGTTAGTTTGGCCTATACTTGACGGCTGGGGGTCGTTAGACCCAAGTTCAAATCTTGGCAAGCCCACCATACTCTTTAAGTATCAGAAGAACTCAACATTTGTCATGGGTGACAAGAAAAACTGTGGATGCGGTCAAAACCCCTGTGTTACTTATGGTTCGGAACAGGATGAGAGAGTTTGTTTCATTTGTAACATGACTCCTGAAGAATCTGATAGTCCTATGATGTCCACGCTGGGTGGAGATGCTTGTAAGGATTGTGCCGAACAACATGGATATGAACACCCCAGAGATATGATTTATCTTGATGCGGAAACTTCAATGAAAATGTTCATGGTAAAGGAATATCCCCACACCATTACCAAAGAGCAACACGATGAAATCATTAAACTTCTTGATGAAAACGACCCAAACGCCGACATATTCTATGTGCGATACGGAGATACAATGAGAATCATGTCCCCTCATGGGCCACTAAAAGCCTCCTATTTACCTACATATTCTGCCGAA